>Ga0153944_1000100_pt1 | contig 36266 bp, 34 predicted proteins | sample TSNJ028MetaG_FD_104703 | JGI IMG/M metagenome (GOLD analysis project Ga0153944, IMG submission 104703) | Attine ant fungus gardens microbial communities from New Jersey, USA - TSNJ028 MetaG | ecosystem: Host-associated > Fungi > Mycelium > Unclassified | place: USA: New Jersey, Wharton State... | reverse complement strand
TTTATCTATATCTTCCCAAGTACCGTATTTTTCAATAGCATCTAAAGATTTTTTAACCAGTTCTTTGTCTGTATGATTAGTATAGCCCATTATGCTATCAACGTAGGCTTGTTTTTCTTGGGCGTGTTGCTTTTGGGCTTCTTTGATAAATTCTTCTTTATTTTTCAACAACATATTAACAGCATTTGCTTTAGACCCAGGGCTTAAAAAGTATTGATTGGATGTTTGTTTTGAAATACCTTCGCCCCTAGATGCTGCGTTCAATATATTAAGGGTAGATTCAGGGTTGTTATTAACCCAACTTGAATCAACATTGTCAATTTGAGCCAAATCTTGCATTAATCTGGTGTAATTAAAGCTGAAAGTTGGTCTTGGAAAAATAGATTTATTCTGCACTTGGGCAGGCATCTTTATAGTTCTTATCGGCTCTGCATTTTCAATTTTTACAGCTTCTTGCCTAGACTCTCTGCTTGGCTGTATAGCTGGAACATTTCTTGCTATTGATTTGCCTTGCAAGGAATTTCCAACAGATTTCGCTTTTTCGGTATTTGGATGCGCTGTATCCTTATGAGTTTCATCCCAATTCATAGTTTCTTGCTGCAAATTTTTTATCTCTTGTGCCTTTTTTTGCTCTTCTTTTTTATCAATTTTTGGATGGGGATTAAAAAGTTTATCAAAAAAACAACCAATTGTACTTGGTGATTTGGCGTGTTCTTCATTAGGAGTGTTGTCAGAATAATTGTCGCCATTAATATTTCTTGATGCGAAATTAATACTACCCTTGTTATTCAAATATCTATAACTGTTAATACTTTGTATCTTCATTAACCTTCTCCTATTGTTTCATAGTCGTTGTAATATTGTACATACAATTCGGGCGAGATGTCTCTTAGTTTTAATGCACGACATTTGTCATTAAGTATAGATTCTTCCAAATGTGCCCGGAAACCTTTTTGAGGATCCCTGTCATATGAATTTCTTATCTCATCCATTGCAAAGGCAATCCTGTCGTTACTATAGCCGCCTTTTTCTTCGGTCAGTTCCAGTTTTTTTAAAATTTCACCATAATCATAATTTTCGGCATCAAAAACGGTTTTGTCGGGCATGACACGTTTTGCGTGGAACTTGACAACTTCTTTTAAATCCTCACCTGATGCGGGTTCAACTGGAACTACTAGCGGCATTTTGCCTTTGCGACCAAGTATCCCAGTATAAAGTAGGTCTGCTGGGAAGTTTGTGGTGAAAAAGAAAGTAGCACATGCACCATTTTGTCCGTCTTTTGGCTTGTGACTACAATAATCTAATAAGCTTTTCATGTCAGCTACATTCTTTCTAATATTCATATCTAGACTCTTGTTTAAATAATCCTCCACTTCATTTATTAAAATTATGGTTCTCTTGCCTTCTGTTAAATATCTTTCTTTAGATTCTCGCAAGGCTCTTTGAATAAATTTGTTATAATCCTCGTTTGCTGGATCGTACTCTTCACAATGACAATCAGTTTCTGCCGCTATTGCTCTTGCAAAAGTGGTTTTCCCCGTGCCAAAACAACCATAAAATAGCGCAGATGGAGGGATTGAAACATTTTCAGCTTTACTTCTTGCTTCTTCCAATTCTGCATCGCTAACCCCAGCCTTTCTTTTTAAAGAATTGTATTTTTTTACATATTCATCTTCTAGTTGAATGGGTCCCAAAAATCCGTCACGGATCCTCTCTTTTTGCGGCTTATACCCTGCAATAGATTGATTAATGCTTGCCTTTGGATCGTTTATTCTCGAATCAATCCGTTGCTTCAGCCTGTCCATAAGGTCAAGTTCTTTTCTTGCCTCTTCGTTAACTCTTGCTTGCTCTTTTGCAGACAGTTCTTTGTTGTCTGCCTTGTCTAGCCTGTCTTGTGTGTGTTTTACAGTTTGCAATATGTGTGTGACCTTAGTTTGCTCTGCCTGAAATAGCATTTGATGTTTTGCTTGAATCTTTTTCTTGCCAAACCATTTGTTGCCAATTTCTTTCACTGCATCCGAGTCAAATTTAGCTTTTGCCCTTGTGTAATCCCATTGTTGCGCCCACTTAATTGGGTCATCTTGCTCTAGCCCTTTAAATGAAATTTGATTTTTTGCAACATAATAGTTTTTTGGATAGCTTATTAGCGGTATCTTTGCAGTATTTCCCCTAAAGCCAATATTTGAATTGACATCTGGTAATTTTTTATCAAAATTTGGCTTACTGTGTTTATTTAATGGGTTAATTGCTAAATTCATTTCATTCCTTCCTGTTCCTTGTCTTTATTATTTAGATTATTCATCAAAACTAAGATGGCTAACCCCTCCTAAAGTATTCAAATGACATAACTATGGCTAATGCCCATGCCACCACTCCAACCACCGTTCCTATGCCAATCCCACTCTTTTTGCCCCCCTCTGAGGATTGAACAGTTGCATCTTTCTTTTCCGCATAATTTACAGGTTTATTCTGCACATTTCTTGTATTTGCATTTAAAAAACTAACTTTTGAAATCATTTTTTATCCTTTCTTTTTATCATTCGCCAAAATACAAGTCTGTAAATTCCTTGTGAACTACAGATGCCTTGTAAATACCGTACATCGCAACAACAACTGCCGCTATTCCAGCGGTTGCCGCTATTGATGTCCCGCTCATTGCAGCAGTTCCGCCTGCCGCTTGTTCTTTTGCGGCGTGAGTCACAGCTTTTCTGCCAAGATTCATGGCTTGGTTCATGACGAGAATTGGGGCATAGCCTTCAAGTCTCGCTACAACTGTTGATGGATTGTTTGCCCTGTATATAGTTTGCTTGATATCATTAATTGCCTTTTTATTTTCAGGGCTTGTAGTTTTTTCAAGCAAAACGTCTAAATATCTTATACCATCTGTTTTAAAGGCTTCAAGTACTTTTTTAGATTCTTCAGGACTGAGATTATCAACACCACTTTTCATTGCTTCAACATACAGCCTGTTTTTCTGCTGAAGTTCTTCTGACTTTTGAACAGGGTTGTCAAACTTAGCATAAATCCTATCTACATTTGCAACTAACTGATGCAGGGATATAGAAATATCATCCAGTTTTATCACGATTTTGCCTAGATTTTCATTTATTTTTTCAAGTTCTTTAATTATCTGAGTGTCAGCATCTGTTTCATAAGCCTTGAAAGCAGCTTCTTTATCAACTTTTGCAGGTAGAATTGTATCGCGCCATCCTTCTTTCAACATTTTATTGGCATCTTCAATATCTGCCTTTGAAACACTACTAAAGAATTCTAAAATTTTCGAGTGGTCAGTTTCTTCAGTTAATTCGCCTTTTCCTAAAATCATTAAATAGAGGTTCAATAGGCTCATATTATCGTCACTGTTTCTGCCGCTTACATTAAAATGCGCAAGGCGCTCAATGCCTTCTTCGTCTTGAATCGTGTCAAAAACGTTATTAATTTCACCGAAAAATGCTGACTCGTCAACCGAAACCTTTTTCTGCATTTCTTGGATTACTGCCGTAATATCAGGTATTGTTCTATTTGTTAAAATGTCAACCATGGGGTCATCATGATGGTGCGCGCCTTTTTGATTTTCAAAATATTGTGCAACAAAATACTTTTCATCTATGGGTAAATCTTTAAAGGTTTTTAACTCCTGAAGGGTGGAATTTTCATTCAATGCCTGTTCAATGAAAATCATTTTCTTGATTTCTTCATCCATAAGCTCTGGAAGGTGCTTTTTGCTCCAGTATTGCTTTGCAGTGTCAAACAAGTTTTTTGTTTGAGTTCTATTTTTATCTGCATCATCTTCATCAATAGCTGTATTTGTTGCACTCTTGAACTCGGCTATATTTTTCAGTGTTTCTTTAAGTTCGGCGGGACTAGCTTTTTTCATAGACATAGATAAAAACACTAATGCAGTTGCAAAAGCCTTTAGTTTCTCATCATTTGTAGCATTGGGGTCTGAAAATTTGCCAAAAGTTTGATTTTCGTATCTTTGTGACAGCATCACTTCTTTTCTAAACAAACTTTGAATAATAGCATCATTCAAAGCTCCTTTTTTTGGCATATCTAAAAGGGTTTTCAAATTGTCGTTTGCAGTATATTTTTTCAAAATAAGCTTTTGATTGAGTGATAAACCACTTAAATCAATTACATTTTGAGGTACAGCACTTTTTTCAGATTCTGCGGCTTCACCATTCCCGACATCATCTCTTGCATCTTGAACTGTATCATCTAAGAGTATGCCCATATTTTTATATAGCTCGGCTTCAGTTTTCTTTAGTTGATTATTTGCACCAAAAGAAATATGGAGATAATTTTTTGGGACTTGACTTAAATTATTCATTTGATTATAAATAGGCATAGAGCTTCCGATTAAAGCAGTACTGTTTTTTGCTTCAACTTTTTTAGGATAAATGTTTTGTGAAATCGGGCTTATTCGCATATTTTCAAATCCTTATAAATCAAATGGAAATCATCGATTATTTCTTTTTCCCAAGTATTGTTAAATTTGTCACCGGTTACTTTTGACTTTGCCCATTCGGCAAACTTGTGACCATATTTTCCTGCGGAAGTTAAACTGACACCATAATATTTTTGCAAGAAACTTTCTTCTTTGAGTGTATCCGGATGATTCGGGCCAAGTTCTTTTCTTAAAATATTCACCGCTTCTTCTAAGGTTTGTTTTGAATTTTTTAGTCCCTTCTTTGTTCCGACCATAGAAGTCCGACCTATGGCAAGAAGGTCTTTTGCAACTTCAACCTTTTCACCCTGCGTCATCCTTCTTATACTCAAGCTTGCCTCAAAACAAGTCATAGCAGTTTGAAATCTTCTGTTTTTAACACTCGCAACGCCGAGCATTTCAAGAGCGGTAGAAATTTTTAGACTTTCTGATGTTTTGAAATTATCTACCACGTTATTTGCAAACTCACTATTTAAAGCTGAGTAGCTAAATCTGCCATCGGTTAAATGTTGTAAGTATCTGCCAAAATATTGTGCTGATTTATCGTATTGTTGAGCTGATTTTGCGTAATCTGCTGTTGAAGCTATATTATCTTGAGCCTTGTAATAGGATGCTCCAACCCTTGAGTATAATTTGTTCTTATCTTCTTTGCTTACATCTTTAAACAAATCTTTTTCTTCTGCTAAGTTAAGTGCTTTTTCAAAAAATACTGCGGCCTTTTTGTAATCGCTCTTTGTAAAATAGTGAACTTCGCCAAGTTTTGAGTAAGTCTTGAATAATAATCCCGCGCTTTTTTCACTATTAGCTTTGCCTTTTGAAACTAGACCCTCTAATTGCAAGCACCCTTCTTCCGCATCCTTTATGCCAAATCGAATATCATCATTTGCGATTTTTACCAAACCAAGATAAATAAGCGCAGAGGCTTTATTTTCGGGAGTTGCATCGGGAGCCCTTAAAGCCTTTTGATAAAATTCCTGTGCCTTATCATTATTTTTAGTCGCCATATTATATGTTCCAAGATACATCAAGTCTTCATATGAATTCTTGGAAGCACCGCCTCCGTCATTACTTATTGAACTCATCTCTTCCGTATATTTTTGTGCCATTGCAGGCTTATTTAATAGCCTTGAGACTTCAACTAAGTGTTCCAAGTTTTCCGTAACAAGCTTGCTGTCAAAATCTTCCGCTTTAAGCACTTTTCTCTCACCCTCAAAATAATTAAGGGATTTTATATACTCTTCTTCTTTAAGTGCAATTTGTCCAAGTGTTGAAAGGGATTTTTGTACTATTTCAGGCTTTGCACTTTTTGAAACCATCCCAAGGTATTCTTTTGCATTTTCAAGGTCATCTTGTTCAAAATAAATCTGACCCAATTCGCTTGAAATTAAATCAGCTTGCCCCTTGTTCTCTAAGGAGTTATTAATTTTCAGAGCTTCTTTGTAGCTTTCAACAGAAGTGTTTATAAATTCTTTGTCTTGAGACTGTTCGTATAAATTATAGTTGTTTGAAGCCAGAACTATGAGTGAATTTACAAACTCGCTTGTATTTTCTTTGCCCTCACTCCTTAGTCCAGAAATAGTTTGTTCAATTCTGGAATTGCTCTGTTTAAATTCTCCATTATTTCTATGAATTAAAGAAGCAATAAATTGCAGTTCACTACGGCTTTTTAGGGAATTTAATCCTTCAAGCGTATTCGCATACCCTATAATGCCAAGTGCATCGTTTGGGTTTCCACTACCGTTGCACAGTCTCAAAATTAAATTTTCCACAACATCTTGAGGTTTTGTTGCGGTTTCGATAGTTTTATCTAAAATATCATCAGCTGCATTAATATTTCCTTGTAACAAATAATTTTGTGCGAGTTTATTCATAATCGGTGTAAAATCAAGCTCATTTGCATTTTTACTTGAAGCCATTTTAGCAACTACATTTTGATACATGGCATTGGCTTCTTTGACTTTACCGTTTTTTTGATAAACGTCGCCGCCAAATTCGTAAAACGCGCCGTATAGGTCATCGCTCATCTTCAATGTTGTTCCGAGGGTTTTATATGAAGAACTGAACAGACTCAACGCTTTTTTATTATCACCCTTTTGAAAAAGCGTTTTGCTTTCTTCAAATTGACTTAAAGCCGCTTCTTGTTTTCTTTTCGAACTTTGAATTTCACTTTTTTTAATTGTTGCATCATACTCTAAGAAAGCCTCGAGCAAAGGTTTTTTGACAGAAGTTTTCCCATCGTCACCTCTAAAGCTTGGCTCGGTATGTGACGAATTCACTAAGGGGTTATTATTTTTAATGATATTGCTTTTATTAATTAGTTGTATTTTCATATACATCCCACATTATAAATTAAATTGACGACTTTAATTTGAAATTATCAAAGTATTATTGACCTTCAAGAAAATCAGGGATACCGTTGTCATCAGCATCTTCTTCTTGATAATCAGGTATGCCATTGTCATTTAAATCTCCTTCAAGCCAATCAGGTATATCATTTTTATTTAAATCTACTTCTTGATAATCAGGTATGCCATTGTCATTTAAATCTCCTTCAAGCCAATCGGGAATGCCATTTTCATTTTCGTCTTCCATTGCTTGTTCGGGAGTAAGCCCTAATTCAATGTAATCAGCAACTCCTGTTTCGTCTATGTCTATTTCCAGTACGTCTTGCTGACCACTATCATCAATATCGCCCCCAAAAAGCGTAGAGTGATCGGAAAGGTGATCATCTGAATCATCACTAACGTTGCCCCCTTCGCCTAATTCATCATCTCCCGGACTCGTTTCGCTCAATGCGCTTCCTTTAAAATTAGGGAAGTTCTCCTGAAGATAAGATGTAAAGTTATTGCTGTTTGCAGTTTGCGTATAATCTTGCACAACACTTGAGGACAAGTTAAAGCTTTTAAAGACTTCCGGCATACTGGAAGGCACGGTTGTCAGATAAGTATGACCCGCTTCATCAGTTGCAGGAGTTATTTCTCTGCCAAATAAATCTTTTGTGTCGTCATTAGATTGTAAAGTGGCATCACGTCTAGCCCAATATGCTTGATTTTCACTCCATCTGCTATCCGCCCATTGATTTGTTGGATATCCGGAACCAAAAGTGGGCAGTGCAAAGTGTTTAACTTCGCCGCTACTATCAACTAATGAAGATACATTATGTTCGGGGTCAACAAATATCCCATTTTGAGTATCAACGTATTTATTATTTAACAAATCAATATCAACGCTGCCATCTGCTGTTCTGTAAACACCGTTTTCAGGGTCAAATATATCCCCTTCGCCTTGGAATCTCACACGGTCAATATCAATTCCCGTTCCTTCGACTTTGAATATGCCGTCATCGGCGTCAGCTATGACTTTATCAGAATTTACACTTTGCTCACCCGTGTTAACGGAGTAACCGTCATTATCTAAGAAAATCTCATCAACATCTTCGCCTTTCGCCATTGCGACCCCGGCAGTTATGCTTAGTAATGTTGCCCCACCCACTAAGCCAATCATGGCCAGAGAGTCACCCAAATTTTCTTTTTTAGATGTGCCTGTGAAAGAGACTTGAGAGCTATTTTTAACAAATAAGTCGTTTGGGAAGGATGAGAGTGGCAAACTTTTCCGTGACATTGGATTTTGATTTTTACCAAGGGATATACTTTGTTTTAAAACACCATAACTTTGAACAGCACTCAATTTCATACTCACCATATCCTTCTTGTTATAAAATACGTTGGTATAATACTTAAAAATATAATTTTTTGCTAGTAAACCGGTTAAAAAACATAAAAATTTACAAGTTTATTTCTTCATTTAAAACATGTAGCATGGTTTATTAAGCATTTTAAAGATAGGTCTATGTATAAAAAAATAATTTCAGATGAGATACGGGCATACAAAAAGAAAATAGGTATCAATCTAGCCGCTCGTAGAAAAGAAAAAGGGCTTTCGCAGGCTAATTTGGCAGAGTTAGTGGGGATAAGTACCTCATCACTGGGCTGCATTGAAATAGGAAGAAGTCAGCCGAAAATTGATACCTTATGGAAGTTTGCCAAAATTTTGGGTATTCAACCACATGAAATATATATTAATGAACCGAATAAATCTGAAAAAGAGTTGAGAGAAACAAGAAATAAATTAAATGAAGCAAATATGAAATTAGAAGAAGCGAGCAAAACAATAGAAAAACTTAAATTCTGCAAAAAACTTGTGCAAGAGCTTGGTAAAATATATGATAAGGAAATTTTATAATTTTAGGGCAAAATTTTTTTTCAGGGGTTTTATAATGTAACTATTATAATATTTGAGAAACATGGGGAAATAACAAAATGAGAATTACAGGGATTACAGCTTGCAAAAGCCCTACTTTAGGGTCGAAAAATAATGTCACTTTCGGCAGGTTTGAGGATGATAATGCAAAAGAGAAAATGCAAAAACTCCTAAAAGATGCTCCTGCACAGTGGGATGAGGATATGTTCTTTAGGATGATGGATGAAGAACCGAGTATTATTGTCTATACTAAAGAAGATGGCACGATACAAGGTAGATTTGACGATGAGTTTATAAAAGCCAATCCTGAAAGGTCGAACAAGGTTGATTATATGTACAGAGATATTGTAAGACGCAATGACTTAAAAGATCTTCATATTAGGGGAAATGCCCATAATCTTGGTGCATCCGTGAGAGAAATTCATATTGAAGCAAATAGGGCAGAAGGCGACACCTACAAGTCAGAACCAAGCGATTGGGACAAACTCTCGCACAGTGAGAAAAGCAGGCGTGAGATTGAAGAAACAATGCGTCACCTTGCACAATAACCTTTCAAATTAATTGTAACATTTTATACATAAATTGATTTTTTTAAGCAATTTATTTTCTTTAACTTGCTTGATTCTTGCAGCAATTAATTGTATTTAGGTAACAAAAGCAACAATGAATTTCAAGCCGCCGCACATAGAAAGCGGCAACATTACCAATACCATTCATTTTAAGGGCAAGCAACCCTTAATTGTGGCTGCCGAGTTAACATTAGATGAGATACGAAGAGGGGCAAAGCTTTTAAATTGCGGAGTGGACGAGCTTGTTAAAAACACCACAGATACCATTCTTAAAGGTAAAAACCACACAAAATTTGTAACACAAGCACAAGACGGGCTTTTACAGATAAAAGAAAGGGGTTTCTTTTCTAAGCTCGGCGAGAGTGTTACGGACATTCTAAAACTTCCCCTAAAGGTCACAAACTCCGCTGTTGAGAAACTATACAAAAAACACCAGTCTAACAGGCTCCTTGCAGGTCTTAACAACTCACTTGACGGTTACAGAAAAAATGTTGCTTCAAGACAAGCTGTAAGTGTATTAGAGGGAATGCACGAAAACATCGCTAAACTTTTAAAAGAAATCCCAAACAGTGAAGATGCGGGAATAGGAGTATGCACCCCTAATTGCCAAAGGGTATGTGACAGAATTAAAGACGATGTCAATAAGCTCTTAAACGACTCTATGGCTTTTGGAAAACCAACGGGCGCTGTAAAAGACGAAAGGTTTGTGACAAGACTTGTTTCAGGCTTCACTGCCGCTACTTTTTTGTATAATGACTTTTTGAATAAAGGCGAATTGAAAAAAAAGCAAGTAGAAGAGTACAATAAAGCTCATCCTGATAACCCTAAAAAAGAAGTTGACCCTGATAAATACGCTCAAAAAAAGAGGAGTCAGGAGATAATATCAAATATTGGTGAAGCTGTAGTTCAGTTTGCTATTTTAAGCGTATTTTTTAGAAAATCTAACACAAGTAAATGGTTCTCTGCGGTCACAGGAGCTGCTATAGGTCTGGGGTGGAATATCCTGTCAAGGCTTATCACAAAATCTCCTTTAACTAAAATCCCCGTACCACCTGAAAATGAACAAATAAATAAACAAAGAGTACAGACCCCTAAAACCCTTAATACAATGCAAGAATTCATGGCTTTAACAAAACCAAATAAGGACGTCACAACAAATCCCTACGCCGCTTTTTTCTCAAGTCGCTCCAATATTCCTTTGACTGCGACAGAAAACAAGGAAACAAAAGACAAAAAGCATCTCTTATCTCTCAAAAACATTGTCCTTGTCTGTGCGGGTATTATCGCAGCAGGCTTTACCTTGAGATTTGCAAAAAATAAAATTCTTACAAGTGACAATGAAGCTATTAAAAGTGCGGTTAAAGCTGTTCAAAAGCAAGTAATTAAACTCAAAAAAGCATATAGGGGCAAGACTGTAGAAAATGTGTTTGTAAGCAGGGATGAGCTTGGCAAATTAAGGGATTACCTAAATAAGACTGAGGAAAAGAAACTCTCCACAGACATCCTCAAAAAAACCCAAGCCGCCTTCAAAAAAGCCGAGCAAATACTCATCAAACAAGGTCAAACGCCCGAAGAAGCTGAAAGAAATGCTAAAATATTTATCGGAAGAAAAGACAAAACCGTCAAACTCTTTGGCAAGGTCGAAGTTCCGGTACGCAAACTTTTTGAAGACCTCGCGGCACCCTTTAAATTTATAAAAGACATTGTAATGTACCCATATCAAAAAGTTTGCGAAGTTTTAAAAGGTATGGGCAAGCTGGCAGATACTAAAAAGAAAATAGACATTAAAGCTCCTGACGATATTTATAACTTTAAAAATATATTCGTGAAATTTAAAGAGTTTGAAGCGAAACACTCTAATCCTGAAAAACTCACAGAAGAGTTTGGAAACTACGTTAAACAAATGCGAATTGTTTCAAACTCTAATGCAACAGCTAAAATAGACCCCGCCGCAATTGGAGTATTGGCAAGCGTTATCAATTTTGTAACAGGTATTCGTTTCAATATGATTGATGAGAGAAATACAAGTATAGAAATGGGTAAAACCGAAAAAGAAGCAGACAAAGACGGAAGACTAAGGGCTGTAAACAAGTTTTTCAGAATGGTTACCCAGGGTGTTATGATAGGCGTTTTAAATCAAACCTTTGTAAAACAATACAATGGATCTCTACCAAAAGCTGCGCTCATAACTTTTGCATGCACAATGCTGACAGATTCAATCTCTCGTGTCTTAACGGGTATGCCGTTTAAGAGAATGAGCGCAGAAGAACAAATTGACTACAAAGAAAAGCAAAAGAACGGCTCAATGAAGGGGTACTTTAAGTTTATAGATAAATTGGCTGATTAAATATAAGGAAAGGAAAATACAAAATGTTTGGCTTTACAAAGAGAAATCTACTCCAAAACATGTTCCAAAATGCCTTTGAGTACACAGAAGATACCGTAGAATCGTTTTTTGCTCTTTTAACCGGATACGATGTCTTTTTTGGTACGGATTATCTCTCAGAGGATATTGTTTGCACAAGAGTCAACGGTAATGATATTGTAAAAAAAGTTGGAGTAAAAGGACTTGAGCCGAAATATGTACAAAATTACGAAACACCTTTTGAACATACTTTTGTCTACGGTTTTTATATCCCTCTAGACTTCTTCCCAAAGTTTACATATCTGCGCTCTTTTTATATTGCCAATAGTGATGGTGGTCAAACCGTGTTTGCCCTTTTAACGGATAAAAAATACGAATATTTGGTATGTTACAAAAAAACAAGTGACCCTGATATTGAAATTCAAAATGAAAATATACACCACCCGAAACAGCTTTTTTCCAACAATAAGCTTGCCATGGCCCTATGTGACGGTTGGATAGAATATATAACCGAGAATATATCTAAAGGAAATTTAATCAGAAAATTATCTTATGATAAGTCGATGAAAGAGTATTTGTTGAAGTAAGCCAAAGATAGACAGCAATCTTTTATGATGCATTTTTTGTGTCATTATATAAAAGGTAATTTGATAAAAAAGTTCCGCAAAATTTTGAGAAAAATTGAAGTCAAAAAACCCAAATAATCAAACTGCCCGTAACAAATAATCAAACTGAGTGTTTAATCACAATTAGCCATTTGCGTAATAGCCAGTTGTACAATTTTGTGTATAATAATAACTATTATATTAATTTAAAGGATAGTTATGGGAAGAAGAACAAGTTTTGGCAGCATTGTTAATCAATCGTTAAAAGCAATGGCGAGAGAGGCTGCGCGTGCAGAAAAAGCAGCTATGCGTGAACACAAAGCCCGATGCAGGCAGTCGGAAACCACTTCAAATTGCATTAATAACCCCCATTTGCTTGATATAGTTGAATTTTTGGAATAGTTCGATAGTGGTAGTTTTGCGATTTTTCACATTTTCATGGCAAAAACCATTTTGTAAATCCTAAAGCGGTTTTACAGGAGTTCGATTAATTTTGTTGCAACTAAACATTATTGCCTTAGAGCTCGATAGCTTTTTATGATATGCTATAGCTATGACGCTTTTAGATATTTTGAATACTAATAGTTTTTCACACATTGCTCGTATGGTAGCTCTTGTTCCGTTAATCTTGGCTGTAATTGTATTTATGATTTGGATAAACTGGGAAACGAGATATGATACATACAAAAATAAATACAAATTGGCAAAAGGACTCTACATTGAGGGAAAATATGACAAGGCACAAGAAGTTTTAGATGAAGCGCTTTATTGTAAGCCAGATTCCGGTGAAGCTTTAATGCTTATGGCAAAAATAGACTTACAAAAGCGAGACTGTGAAGGCGCAAAAAAATATTTACAAAAAGCAATGAAAACATACTCTTATGAGATAGGGGAACAGGCACAAAACTTGTTATACTCCGGAAATTTCACAAGTTTTTGCCACCTGTAAGTTTTTTATTTTCTCAGTGCCTCCAGTTGCTCTTGCATAAACTCTAATTCAGAGTCAATTAGGCGCTCGCGGGTAGAAGACTTGAATGTACAGTATTGCCCACTGTTAAAAAATTTTAAAAACTCTTCAATTTCTTTTATTGCCGCAGCTTTATCATTGATAGTCCAAAGCATAGTAGCATACATGCTCGTTTCGTTGGCAAGATGACTCATTGCAACCCCGCAAGGGTCGCCAATGTCTTTTCCGGAACCTGTGTAAAGTTGTGTATTTAATACTGCAACCCTGCAATCATTCATGTGCCTTCTTGTAAAGTTTAACAACTTTTTTCTATTGCCCGCGTTTTTGTTGAGATAGAAAACAGCCAAGTCGTGATGCCCACATATGTTTCCATCTGGTATATCATTATCACCAGCATTTTTTTGTGTCATACCATAAACTGCAAACACTGCAATTATAGTAATCAATATTGGAACTGCTTTTTTCATTATTATATTATATCTTAAAACCTCTAAAATTCCGCATAGATTTTCCGCGCAAAGGGTTCTATTTGAGTCACGCAACGCCCATACTTAGTAAAATAAAACAATTACGACGTTTGTTCGCCGTTTTGTTTTATGAACGGGCCTTAGGTGTGCAAGCCCGAACCGGCTGCCGAGGAGGCAGGCCGACAGGGTGAAGCCGTACCGATTTTAAAGGCTTTCGGCGATTTTACGAAAGCCTTTTTTAGTAAAAAGGCACTTTGTCAGAATTTTGTCAATAGTGACAAGAAAGAGATAAGGTTTGAGAAAAATCAAAATTTGATAATTCCGCCTTATCTCTTGCTCTTATCGTCGATGAATTCAAAAGAGTTTTTTGCCCTGCTGATCTCAATATCCCCTTGCGGTTGCACTCAAGAGTTTGCCTTGGATTAAATTGTCATCTTTGTCTAACAGTTCGATGTCAAAATATTTTGTTTTTATATTTTTTATTCTCCAGGAACACGATTTACCTGTAAAATCTGCTGTTACCGGCGTGATTGAAGGCGGTACGGAAAAGCTTTTGTTGAGCTGAACGGTTGTGGTTTGTGCAGGAATATCAATCCCGTATACAACATCTTCAATATCTTCAACATCTATTATTACCCGTATCTCTTCCGGCCAACCAATACCACTTGAGCCGCCACCCGTAGATGGTTGCGAGGGGTCTCCTTCTTGTACTCCGCCTCCGCTTGGGTCTCCCTCCTTCGGCGGCGGGCCATAACCGCCGGAGTCATCATCCTCGGGCGGAGGTGTGTTATTGGCACTTTTTATTCTAACTTGGACATATTGCCCTGCAAAAACAGATTCTGTTGCTGCAGATTTCCAGTCTGACCAGTTGATTTCAACATCACTTCCACCTGAACCTTCGGTAGGCGGCGGATTATAACCTTCAGTGGGCGGCGGATTATAACCACCGGGATTTCCTTCTGTCGGCGGCGGGCCATAACCGCCGGAGTCTTCATCGGGCGGGGTATTGCAGCTGCAATTATTAGAGTCGGAGAAACCGCATTTATATTCGACATTATATTTTTCCATATTTTCAAATGAAACATAAAGAGAGCTCTCTTTTGGCGAGCAGCAATCTTCAAAATTTACACCTAAATCAACTACGGGCATCGTAATTTCAGTATTGTTTCCAGATATTTCATAATCTTCTTCAAAGAACGTATTGTCGATTACAATGTTTTTAGGTGTCAATCCTGAAACATTAACCAAAGAGCGAACGGCGTCATTTGAATAATTGCCGGCGTTATCTACAGCTTTAATTAAATAGGTTACAGTTCCCTCTTGATTTGGTCTAAACATCGTCGTTTTTCCCTGAAATTTGCAGACAAGCTCGCCCTTATCCCAAGAAAGCCCTTTTCTTATTTCATGAAAATCTATATCCGGTTCGTCGGACGGTATAATAACGGCTTTTACCATATTGCCCTTAGGGAACAGAGCAAATTCTTTTACGTTTTCAGGCGGTGCATCTTTGCCAACAATATTAATAACATTTTCAGCAGGTTCTGAGAAAATATCCCTGCTTGTTACAGCCTGAACTCTTACAATGTATCCCTTATTAGTTTCAACATTTTTAATTTCGTAGTTGTTACCGTAAGAAACAAGTCCCTCTGTCCAAGTTTCACCATTGTCTCTTGAATAGCTTATTTCATAGCGCTTCAAATGTATACTGTCAACTTCGTCATAGCTTACTTTTATGTTTGATACGTGGATTCCTTGTGATGTCCTGTAGCCATATTCCTCCAGAGTCAGGTTATCGGGAGCAGACGGCGCATCAAACACATTGGGCAATGTTATGGGATTTACCACAGGTGCTGCACTTCCGAGTTTATCGGTGTACAGGTCAGGGTTGTATTCTCTGCATATAATATCAATTTGCCCCTCTTGAGATTCGGAAAGGTGTGCTATTATCATTTTCTTTCTTTCATATCCCAAAAAAGTGCTTGTGATTTCAATAACATCGCCTACTGTTCTGTCCAAACCTTCTTGGGAAGTTCTAAACGAGATGAACTTGTTGCAAGTTTTTATCTGATTTAAATAAAACCAAGCTAAACGGCTTGCCTGATTAAAGTTTGTTACGCCCCAGGCTTGTATTTCCTGCACTACGGGCTGCTTGTTCTCAATAACTTCCGCTTCGGCTGTTGCGAAGATTTTAGCATACTCATTTGCAGGGTCAACGTACTGCACCTTAATAGCATCAATCCTTTTTTCTCTGGGTATAGTCCAAAATCTCTCTGACCCTGCAATAATGTTGTCGGGCGTAAAATGCTGCACTGAATCTTGAGCTTTTTCTATCTTTAAAGAAATTTTTCCGTTTTCGTAGGTAAAATATCCCCGACAAGACACAAGCATAAGGTTAAGCCAATCTTGACGCTCCAGTTTTCTGTCGAGAGCAAGATTTAATGTAAATCTTGGCTGTCCGTTTACAATTTCATCACAATATGCGGCCGACTCGATAAAGCTTGCTATGTCAATATCGCTCTCATCAAGGTCACAGCCGTTATAATTTGTTAAAAAGTCTAAAATACACCAGGCAGGGTTGTTTGAGTATTTAATTTGATAACTGTCTAAGTCTGAATATACTTTTACCTTTTGACCCTTGATTTTTACCGTTAAATTAAAGAGCCCTGAAAGTTCTGATATTTCGGTAATTCTCAAAGCGGCATATGCAATACCTCTTAGTCCGCCGACCAACTTGACTTTATCTTCCTGTGTTGTGCCTGTGACCAAAGCGTCAATTGCCTGGGTTGTTGTTCCTTTATAAGTCCTGCAAGTATAGTTTTTGTAAGTTGAAATTGCTTTGTTGTTTATTTTAATGTCTGTTATATCTTCAATTTCACCCCGACAAAAAGATATTACTTTGTCCAGTATTTTACTGTCGGTATCCTTTTGCCAAATTATGTTTCCTGCAACTTTGCACTCACCGTATATTAAGGGTATACAAAGTGCATTGTTAACTTGAGTTACCAAAGGGCCGTCTCCATAAGTTGAGCCTGCACCGTATGCACTGTTCAATACTTTGTTTAAGCTGTCGACGCTTTCCGGTATATAATATACAAGCAGTCCTTTTGAAAAATTAAAATATATAATATAATCTCCTGCTATTTTTACTATTGTTGCTGGGTCATTTATCATTTTCTCCTCCTTTCTTTAAGAGTTATTACTTAATTACCATTTCCATAGGAATCGAAGGGAAACCCAGGAAATTCAAAGAATTCCCAAGCTCCCTGCAGCGGGTAAGTGTTTTATCGCACTTTGTTTCAGCTCCTTTGTATGCACAGCGCTCATCTTTAAACTTTTTGTGCTGACAGTTGACGTCATAGGTTGCATAAGGACTTTTGGTTAAGTGACCGGCAGCCAAGCGCTCTAAAGTAAAGTTCAGCTCAAGTATGTTTGCGTCTACTTTACCTATGTACCCGACAAAAAGCTTTATAGGCTCGCCCAATATTTCATTTGTTTCATTGTCAAAAATGACTGATTCTAATGTACATTTTGTATTTATGAGGGCGTCTTCTCTGTTGACAACAATACTCAAAATCGCTCTGTCTATGTTTGAAATTTTTATGTCAACTTTCTCCAAAGCTCCGTCATTACTTGTTTCTATGTCGCTTCTTTCGACCGATGCGGATATATATTTCTCTCCGCCTATTTCCAACTTTGAAAGAGTCTCGTTTTCGAGAATTCTTATCGGTTCTTCCAGATGGATTGTCAGCAAGTTTCTTACCTCAAGCTCTTCCTTGCCGATAGCCTGCTTTTGAAGGTAGTTCAGTTTCTTTGTCATTATTCAAATACCTCCACAAGTTCAAGTACAAAGTTTGAGTAACCAAGTTCCAAAACAAGCATTTCCAGCCTGTCTGTGCCGAAGCGTACACGGTAGGTTTTGCCGTCTCCGCCTTTGTCTTCTTTCCAAATCCAGGAAAAAGCTTCTTTCCTGCCTTTTCTGGCTGTAAAAAAGTCTGCCAGTGCTTCTCTGTCTACTTTGTTTTTGTCCAACTCCAAAACCCAAGTGCGTTTTGGCTTTGTCCAAAGGCCTCGCCTTTGCTCGTTACCTGTAAATTTTTCATCGATGATTGTGTTGAACTCGATGCTTGAAGTGTAAGCTTTGTTATAGTCAAAGCTAAATGTTTTTTCTGCCATAATAGGCTCCTTTCTTTTTGGAATTTTTTGATTTTTGGCTGCAAAAATACAACCATTACTTAGAATGAGTTTTCCTTACGTATTTTTAGCGGTGATTCTTAAACTAAAGTAATTAATGGGGTTACTGCTTGTAACGACACCTACAGTGCCCTGATGATATTCCTCAATCCAAACTTATTTCTCTCAATAGCACTTACAATGATATTTAAAATAAAGTTCTCATCATCCTTTGTCATCTGCATATGAATAGGTAAATTCTCTCTTTTTTTATTACCCTCTTCTTTTGAAGCCATAATACTCAATAACTGTTTCTTATTTAACTCTCTTTGAAGCTCTTCTTCTTGAGCCTTTGTCCTTACCCTTTCTCCTCCTCTTAAAACTGCAAGTACTTCACCCTGTCCCGGAACAGTTCCTCCCGAGTGAAAAAACAACCTGTCTATCCCTCCTCCTATCATAATAGGCGATGAACCTCCCGTAACTGTACCGTTTCTTGAGTTAAAAACAGACAAACCGCTAAACCAATTAGCAATGCTTAACCCTGCACCCTTTAGTGCACCCATTAAACTAAACCCGCTAGTATTAACACTACCCACACTTGAAGGCAGAGCTTCCGGCATTATCATTGGTAAAGTGTTAATCTGCGCAGCATAACCTGCACTAACTTCACTCTTATAGTCAGTTTTTTCAACATAACCCTTAATGGTCATTGGTGATAGACTTGTGTTGTTCAGATATTCTATATTAAGCGAGTTGGCATTTAAAGGTTTACTATACCCCGAAGAGATAAACTGCGACAGTGCTTGAGATTGGTTGGTTTGAACTACGTTAGACGTGCTTATAGGGTTATCAAATATTATATTATCAGATTTGAATTTTCCAAACGCCTTATCTACCCCCTTATTTGTATAATGTGAGGCCGCAGCGCCGCCCACAAGACCTGCTCCTGCTATGGCCCAGCCAATAGGACCAGATAACCCGATTCCTACTGCGCTTAAAGCAGCTGTTGCGCCAAGTCCTATAGCGGTTGTTGTGCCAAATCCTGCGGCAAAACCAAGCCCCGAACTCAGAGCGGCTTGTCCTACACCCTCACTTTTATACGACATTGCAAAATCTGCTAATGCTCCTGCAGCTCCTAATTTCGTACCAAGAGTTTTCCCTTGGTAAGCGTATTTTAAACCTGTCTGCCAAAGCTTTCTGCCTGCTGCAGGAGAGCCTGCTTTGTACAGCTTTAGCCCTTCTTTAGTCATTTTGCTTCCGGCAAACTGCAAGCCTCTGCCTGCAGAGCTGCCCAGAGCGTCTTTTTTTAGTTGATTTAAAATTTCTTCATTGTCTTTACTTGTCATTTTTATTCCTTTCTTGTAATCTTACTTATTTGCAGTAACTGTCTATATAGTTTGTTACTTCTATAAATATTGGTCTGTTCATTAATGGCCTATATATTTTTTCTCTATCAAAATTACTTGTATTAGGATCGTTAAATAACTCTAATATTTGTTTAGAAGTATCGCGAAAGTATTTTGTATAAGAACTCTCGCAATTAAAGTTGTTGTTTTTTATATCAGCCCCCAAGAGTTCATTTGATGCTGTATTAATAACTACAGGCTCGTTTTCAGGATTTATACTTATCTGCTTATATGTATTGGGTAAAAATTTATTCGTTAAATCCATGTACGCATCAAAAGCCTTCTTTAACTTTAAAATCTCCTGATTATCTGATACGAAGGGATTGTTTGATGTTTCTTGAAAAAATTCGCACCCATTATATTTGCAACCTAACATTAATTCTTTATTTATCATATATAAAATTAAAAACTTATTTACAGTAACTATCCTCCCATCGTCACCGTGTTCCCATTTCTTGTCCTTAACCTCTAAAGTTGCAAGCGGTATCATATGTCCATACAACTCATCATATTTTTTTAAAATATAGTCAGGAGGATACTTCTCTACAGTTTTAACATTTCCATAGTCATAGTATATGTCTGTCAATAAAGACATATAGTCCATACCTACTATTCTTGCCCACCATATCTCTCTTTCTCCTTCATCCTTGGGAAGTAAACTCGCACCTTTTTCATACAGTTTATTTCTGATGAATATGGCAGGTTTTGCTATAGGAGCGTCAAGTCCGAAAACTTTCTGCAAGGGATGTGTATAATAATGGTTAAAAATCAAAGCTGCACTCATATACACTTTTGCATGCTTATACGGCCTGTTTGGAATAACATCCGCTAACCTCCACAAAAAAGTCCCGACCTGTATAAACAAGACTAAAAATATGAGATACCCTGCAATAAATAACGCAGCTGCGGTTTTTGAACTTTCTTTACCATTCGGCTTTTTCATTGATAATTTCCTTCTTTTTTATTCAAAAATAATTTATTATTATAATTCATAACCGAACAATAAATCTCTATGTAAATTACCAGCTCGCAAACGCTTTAACTGCATCTTGAGGATCTGCTATTGTATCTTGCTTTTCTTGCCCCCTCACTTTTTCCAGGATTTTTAAGAGCCCCAGTATTTTTTTTGGCGTTGCTTCCCAAAACTCATATTCTGAAAAATTCAGGGCAGGTCTGGCTATAAAGTATAAAAGAGGCCAGTCAAACTCTTTGTCAAAACCGTAGTCTGTGCAAAGAGCGTCAGATATCGCTGCTGATGCGGCTTGAGCCATTATTTCGAGCGTAATTTCCTCTTTCATTTTTGAGATGTCAAACTCTTGTTCTGTGTACAAAAGCCCTATGGCAAATATTTGCAATATTGCAGTCTCATCCTTTTTGTTAAAAGCCTCGATGGCTTGTGTCACAGAGCCGAATTTTTCTTCGATGTGTGCGAAGGCTCTGAGGTTGTATTTTAAGTTCAGTGTTTTTTTGCCAATGTTTAAACGGTGGACTTCCGGTTTTATTATTGTTAAATTCATTGCTTTATTCCTCATTTCTAACTATTTAAAAGAAAGGGGAAGCTTGCTTCCCCTTGAAAGGGACGAAAAGATTGCTTTTTCTAAGCAACTTCCATCGGCGTTTTGTTGATGACATACTCTTTAATGTTGCTGTCGTTGGTTCTTGGGATAGCTACACCTGTGACGGAAACTATCGCGTAATCCTGAGTCTTATACTCAACCACAACAGAGTTTGCACGGCACTTCAAAAGAGTAAAATGAAAATCTCCCGCTTCTGTGCCTGTGTAGTTTGTTTTACCTTCCAACTTGAAGTATTTGGGAACAGAGTTTGTCCCGACCGTGTATGTGTGTTTTGTTTCTTCGTTTGTGCCGTTAACGGTCTCTGTGGTTGTTTCAATGTTTCCGCCTTCTAGGATGGCCAGAACGTTTAAGTCAACCTTGGCACTGTCGAATGAAAACCCAATAGTATCAAGTTGGATAAAATAATCCAAAATTTTGCCGTCGCCCTTAAGGCCTTTTTCCGTGAAATTCGGCGATAAATCAATTCTCTGAATACCCGGGACATCGAGTGCTGTATTGTATTCAACATTGAGTGCCGTGTCCTGTGTTAATTCAGAAATTTTAACGTTGTCTACTCCTAAAAGTACTGATTGTTTTGATAGTGGTGTCATAGTTTTTTCCTTTCTTTACTTATGCGCGCGTGCGCACTACAAAATTTAACTTGAAGCCAACTCCGTCCTCATAAAACGGGGCTTCGGCAGGTGTGATATGTATTTGTTTGGGGTCTTGCCCGCTTAAAGTGATGCAGCCTCCGTCGTCTGAGCCCAAAGCAGCATATATTTCCCAGATTAAATCTGAAGCGTTGTCATATACGCTGCTTTGAGAAATTATCGTGAGTGCAACACTTTTTTCTCCTATTCCTTTAGGAGTGCTTAGTTTCATTGCTAGAGAATTGTGAGAATCACTAAGCGGTGAGTTTGATGAGACTATTAAAACATTAGTCCCGGATGCAGGGGTTTGTGGAAGTTCACCTACAAAACAGTTGCTGTTTGTAAGCGCATTGACATTTTGGACCAAAAAGTCCCGAAGTTGGTTTTCTACCATCTTTTTCTCCTTAATATTTGATTGATGTAATACAATATTTGCACTCAGAAAACTCTGAGGGCGTTTGGTGCGTCCTTGTCCTTTTACACACTAAAATAATGTCTTGCAAAGAACATTCTTTTGCGGGTAAAAATATCAGTAGTCGATAAATTAATTGATTAAACTTAAAAAGCTAAATTAAACTTTAGCATCCATCTTGCTTTAGACTCTATTTTCATTCCTTTTTTGTTTTAATAACTCTTTCTTTCGTTATTGTTTTTACATTTGACTCGTCCAAGTTTTCCGGCTTTGTTTCTTCAAATATTTTGTCATTAATTTTATTCAAACATTCACATTCTGCTTCAAGCATTTTTTCTAAAAACTTGTTAATCTCAACGGAGGCATATTTTGCAAGCATGGTAACGGTTGAAAGTTTTTGTCGTTTTCTTTGAAGATGAAACTCTAAACCGCTCTCGCAGTTTTGGGAAATCCATTGTCTCATTTCTGCCTTAAGGTAGGACTCGAGCATTTCAGGCAAAACTGCCATAGCTAATGATGTGCGAATAAGTATGGGCATTTCAACCCCTTCCTTTTGAGCTTTTTCAATTAAAAATTGATGAAGCTCGGGCGGTATTCTCACGTTCAGTGGGTCTTTATTGCCCTTCATACTTTCTTTTAGAAATTTTTCAATTTCTTGATGCATTTAATTACAATCTTTTTTAAAATTTTCATGACAATCATACAACATTTATGAAAACATGTCAACATATTTTTTAAAAACATGTTGACATAAATATTTTTACCTTAAATATCACTAAAACAGATAATGAATTGATAAAAAGAACTTTGCTACTCTATATTCCAATCTTTGAAAATAGTTCTGTCTTCAAATAGTTCTATAGGGTTTACGCGGCAAGTTGAGCGCTTTAATATGCCCTTGTCGTGATACTCCCAGTTTTTTGCCGACTTTAAACAGTAAGCTGCCAGTTCGCTGCATATGAAAGCTTTAGGGTCGTCTATAAGATTTGACAGACAGTCGGCAAAAACATTGTTTGTTATTTTGTTAAAAGTTCTTGTAAAGAAGCCTGCGCGTATAATCTGTCCAAACAATTGCTTGGTTTCATAAGGAGAGCCTAGAGAAGAAACGGCAGTTTCGGTTATAGTATTTAGTGAAGCTTCGTCTATATCCTTTGGTTTTCTGAAAAATATAAGCTGCTCGCTATCAAAGTATTTACTTAAAGGAGACCTCACTACTTTATTGTCATCTTTGCCCATTAAGGCCTCTATACATGTTTCTTCATTTTCCACTATCAAAACATGGCTTATAGGTATTGCGCTATAGTTCCAATATTTTGTACACTTCACTATAATATTTGACACAGGGGAAGACGGATTAAAGGTGAAACCTATATAGCCGCGCTTGTAATTATCTCCATAAACCGGTTTGGCATCTTCATAACAATATTTATCCCCGGTCTTTACTACCATCTTCATTCCCATATTGCTTCTCCTTCTTATCTTTACTCTGACAGCCTGTTAATTATTATATGCCCGAAGAGGGCTTTTAAAGTGTTGTTAACAATTATATTTACAATAATTAACAAAATATTTGTATACCTGTAAAACTCCGGATAGAACCAATGAGCGGGAAGTTACAGAGTTGCTAAAACTCGGCGTAATTGATATGATGAATTTTATGAAAAAAATTATAAAAATTTCCATAATTTCAATAATTGCTTTTATCACATTGTTTTTATTTTGGACAATCAGAGTTGAGCCCGATATGCTCGTTTTAAAAAAAGTAAACTTGTATTTGCCGAATTGGCACAAAGAGCATAGCGCTTTGAAAATCGCGGTTATCTCGGATATGCACATAGGTACGAAATATGTAAATCACGACAAAGTGGATAAAATAGTCAAAAAAACTAACGATGCAAAGCCGGATATCATATTTCTCATGGGTGATTTTGATTCAGGGATGATTAAAAAAAGCAATATGGACGAAAAAAAACTCTCAAAACAGCTTGAAGCTTTAAACGCTCCGCTTGGCGTTATGGCAGTTTACGGGAACCATGATTTCCACCCCCATGAAACTGTAAGAGACATTTTAAAAGACGCAAAAATAAGGGTTCTGGAAAACGAAACTATCAATATAGACCACAAAGGAAAAGAACTCCGAATCATAGGCCTTAAAGATTTATGGCAATTTGAAAACGATACAGAAACATACGTTGCGGAAATTGATACTCAAAATCCTACTATTTTGCTTTCCCACAACCCTGATATATTTCCGAAAGTTCCTGATAAGACGAGCCTAACGCTCTCGGGACATATTCATGGCGGGCAAATTACTCTTCCTTTTCTCGGCGGTGTTTTTACAGCCTCAAAATACGGGCAAAGATACATTAAGGGACACATTGTTGAAAATGGCAAACACATATATGTCTCATGCGGGATAGGCGGGACATACTTTCCGCGTTTTGGGAACCCTCCCGAGGTTGTTATTATAAATGCCTATAAGCAAGAGGACCCGAAAGATTTTATTTTAAATACACCTCCCAAAAAAGGCATTAAAGAAAGACCTTTTGCTTCACTGTTGGAAGACCCGAAAACTTCTGCTCCAAAAAATTAAACACAAACTATATCGATATAGCTATAATCGCCAAAATACCTGAGACAATGCTTAGTATATTCGAAGCATACAAAGCACTGTTATTCACAGCTTGCTTTTTTGCTTGTTTAATCAGTTCATTTTCCAACTCTGCAAGTCTTACGTACCCTTCCTGATTCCCCTCTTTTTGGTAAATACCTCTGGCTGTTTCAAAGTCTTTGTGTGAAGCCTTTTTGTTGAGTATACCAAAATAGAGTACGGCACGAAGTTCGTAATAGTGAGGGTTTTGAGAGTCGAGCGCCACAAGCTTGTTGACACACTTTAATGCTTTTTCAGGCATACCGAGCGCACCATAGCTAATGGTCTTATAATATAAAAAGCTCGGATTTTCCTTTATGGAGGGATTCTTTTTCTCCATCTCTTTTGCGCTTTCAAGAACTTTTATATAATTCTTTAACTCAATATAAGAAGAAAGCATTATGAGCGCGCTGCGCTGTTCTTTAGGATTGTTGGCGAGTACGATATTTGCTTCTTTTACGGCTTCAAGATATTCGCCTCTTGAGTGCTTGTAAAGGGCTCTTAAATAGTTTGATTCATCACTTAATGAAGAAAAGGCAAGAATGTCCTTTTTGGCTAAGTCATAATTTTTCTGCTCAATATAAGCAACAGCCCTGTTTTTATATGCATTGGCAAGTTTTGAATCAAGAGAAATGGCTTTGTTGGAATCATTAAGACTTTTTTCAAGCTCGCCTTTTTTGAGGTAAATACCGCCTCTGCATACATACAAAGGGGCATAATCCGGGTTTAAAGATATTGCTTTTTCAATGTCTTTAAACGCTTCTTCCGTTTCGCCGGAGTAAGCTTTTGAGCGCGCCTGAGAGTAATAATCTTCCCAAGAACCTTGTACTCTGTCTTCTATTGCAAATACAGCACCGGAAAGAACTAAAATTAAAAAAACTATAACAACACTGGCAATTCTCATAAAATAATTATACAATAGAAGCCATGAAAAAGTGTGTGATTATTTTATTTTTATTGTTTTTTACATCATCAGTTGTTTTCGCCGATATTTGCAATACTCAGGAAAAGAAGCCGGACTGGGTTAGTTATATGGCCAACGTAGAAAAAGAAGTTAAGAAAAACTGGAAGCCTGTAAAAGGAGATATTTCCAGAAGGGTAGTAATACTCTTTAAGATAGGCAGGGACGGCAAACTTTTGGGCGCTAAAGTTACTGAGTCTTCAGGCTCCGGGCCTGTAGATAATGCGGCGCTTGCCGCGGTGAAGTCCAGTGTTTTTAAATCTCTCCCGCCAGAGTATAAAGATGCATCCGTAGATATAGACTTTACCTTTGATTATAATGTTATAGGAAAACAGGGATATGTCCCTGTCAACAATACCGTAGTAGACAGTGCAAAAAATGATGCTAAAAACTCAAAACAAGACTCAAAACAAAAAACTTTTTACGGAGAATATTAAACTTTAGTCTTCCTGAAATTCACGTGCTCCTCTGCCGTTTACCCAGTTTTTTTCAATCTGCTCAAGCGTAACCCCTTTTGTTTCGGGTATTTTAAAGTAGCAAAAAACCATCGAAAGAAAACAAATTGCCGCAAAGAGCCAAAAAGAGTGCGATTCCCCGAAATGTTTAAGCATCGGGAGAAAAGAAAGCGTTACGGTAAAATTAAATACAAAGTTAGACATAGCAGCAATACTCATCCCCACGCCACGCATTGAAAGAGGAAAAACTTCAGAAACTATGAGCAATATAATAGGGCCAAGTGAAAACGAAAAGCACATAATGTAAACCACAGTAGAAGTGAGCGCTATCCACTTTAAAGATTCTCCCAATATTTCGGAGAACTGAAACGCTCCTCCCAAGAGAATCAAAGCCGTACCCATACCAAAAAGCCCTGCATATAGAAGCGGTTTGCGGCCAAACTTGTCACAAAAAGCAATAGCCACAAAAGTCATAAGAAAGTTGACTATACCTATAACAACTGTTGCAAAAACAGCGTGTGCATTTGTTGAGAAGCCTGCAAGTTTCAATATTGTAGGCGCATAGTAAATAATAGTGTTTATTCCTGTCCATTGTTGAACAAACATTGCGCCTACACCTACGATAAGCGGCGCCCACATCCACTTTTTGAATTCAAATTTCTTATCTTCACTCTTACTTTCTTGTCTAAGAGAGTTTTTTATTAATTCTACTTCCTGTACGGCATCCTTATCGGGTTGTATTTTCTCAAAAACCCTTTGAGCTTCCTCACACCTGCCCTTTAAAACCAGCCATCTTGGAGTATCCGGCATTTTCCACATGCCTATCCCGAGTATCAGTGCAGGAATTATTCCCACTAAAAGCATCCAACGCCAGTCGTAAGGCACATTCGCAAACGATGCGTTTACAAGATAAGAAAACAGTATACCGGCCGTTATAGCGAGTTGAAAAAGTGATACTAGGGAACCTCTGTTTTTCTCGGGTGAAACTTCAGAAAGATACAGTGGGACAACAAAGGTCACAATGCCTATTGCATAACCGACTATAAAGCGGGAGAGCATCAGAATATAAATGTTTGGTGCCAGGGCACATGCGATTGAGCCGATAAAAAATATCACGGCCGTAAAAAGTATAATTTTCCTTCTTCCGAAAACATCAGCCAAAACACCGTTTGTAATGGCGCCTATAGCTGCTCCTACAAGGACACAGGAAACAAGATAGCCTGACATCAAGTCACTTAATTGCCAGTCATCCCTTATATACAAAAGTGCGCCCGAGATAACGCCTGTGTCATACCCGGAAAGCAGCCCGCCAAGTGCTACCATTAGAGCTACAGTGAGCAGGTTTTTACTGACAACATTTCCCATGGGACTATAATACTCTATTGTCTTCCTCTTGTCGCTATTTTAATAATTTTTACATTTGGCAACAAAAAACTTTTTCTCTTGACCATCTGCTTATTTGAAATATGATTTATTTGTAAGATAACTGGTATTAATTTGAAACTTCAAAAGAATTTTTTATATTTAAAAATATACGCAATAATACTTATTTTGGTACGTCTTTTAAGCTTGCCATTTAATATACTTACAGACAGCACGGAAGCAAGATATGCCGAGATGGGCAGAAAAATGTTTGAAACGGGTAACTATATCACCCCGTTCATAGATTCAGGCGTTCCGTTTTGGGGCAAGCCGCCACTTTCTTTCTGGAGTACCGCTCTCTCTTATAAGATTTTCGGGGTTAATGAATTTGCCGCACACCTGCCTCATTTTCTTTTTCTCCTTGGAGTTGTCCTCCTTATATTCTTCTTTACAAGAAAATATTTTGATTCGCTCACCGCACATATCTCAATGGCAGTTATCCTAAGCTGTACTTTATTTTTATACTATATGGGAAGCGTAATGACAGACCCTGCCTTTACTTTTGCTCTTACACTTTCTTTTGTGGCTTTTTACAGCGCTCTGTATTCGGAGAAAAACCGTACTTTATGGGGCTATACGTTTTTTGCAGGGCTTGGTATGGGTTTGCTTGCAAAGGGTCCTCTTTGTTTTGTTTTTATCGGCTTTACTCTCTTTTTCTGGATTTTACTTACAAAAAAATGGAAAGAAGTTTGGGAGAAAATCCCTTGGTTTACGGGCACTTTACTAATGCTTTTAATCGCGCTTCCCTGGTATATAATGGCAGAGAATCAAACCCCGGGCTTTTTGAGATATTTTATTATCGGAGAACATTTTGAGAGGTACACTATTCCCGACTGGAGCGGTGATTTATACGGAGACGGCCGCGGAGGTTTTAAGGGCATAATATGGCTTTTTTATTTTGTTGCGTTGCTGCCCTGGTCTTTAATAGGTCTGGTATATTTTATCTCAAAATGTATAAAAAGAACTCCCGACAGCAAATTCCCCGATTTTTCATTTTTGAAAAATGAAAAGCTCCTATACATATTTTTATGGATATTGGGCCCGCTGCTGCTTTTTACTTTTTCAAGCAATACTCTTATAACTTATACTTTGCCCATCTTGGCCCCTGCATCAATTTTTGCGGGTTATTATATTTCGAAGAATTCAGATAAAATAAACAAGAAAATTTTTACTTTTGTTTTCTATACAAACATAGTTATATTTGTACTTTTAATACCGCCAAGTATTGTATATTCACTTAAACACGAAGGTCCTTTGGGGCAATGGGTAGAAAGTATGGCAGCAAAGTTTGTAAAGTCGGATAAGTTTATAATAGATGAATATTTTGAACATTGTCCGCAAAAAGACTGCCCTCTGCTTTATGCAGCTTCAAAAAGATATTCGACAGATTTTTACTCAAGACTGGAATCAGTCCAGATTCTTTACGATGATGAAATAAATCCATATTTAAAGAAGTATCCCGTAGTTTACCTTGTGGTAAATAACAAACAGTACAGAGATGGAAATTTTGAAAAGACATACAATGCTGAAGTTTTACTAAAAGCCCTGAATAGGGTGCTCTTAAAAATACCCTCTAAAGACTATATAGAGAAACCATACGCAGCCAAAGAATAGACTTAGCTATATTTTAAACCTGTTGCCAAAAACCGGCGGTACAGGAGATTTTAACAGAGGAGAATAATATTTACCATATACTTCGTTTCTTTGTTCAAAAGGAAGTTTTTTCTGGAAATGATTCGCTACTTTATTTCTTACTATAGGAGCTATTATGCTTGTTGCAATAACGGATGCACCGATTGCAGCGATTTTCCCCATGCCGTTTTTATGGTTAACAAAAGCATTTTTAATACCTTTGTCGCCAAAAACTTGTTCTGTTAATTGTTGACGTGCTTCAGGGGTAGCCAGTTTTTCAAAACTGTCTGAGAATATTTTTAATTCATCAGGGTTGCTTAGGGTTTTGTCCCCAAGACTTTTTACGAACTTCTCTAATCCTTTAAATATAGCCGTCATTGGTTTTTTAGCTTCTTTTGCATCCACAAAACCGCCGTCAACAAGGCTCTGCACTGTTTTATTAACCAGTTTACCGTCAATCTTGCCTTCAATCCTGTTTAAGCCGGTTATAAAGTCAGAAGTTCTTTTTTCTGCAAGTAAACCGCCCTCAACTACTTTATCGGCTACGGATTTTATACCGGCGCATATTGTATAAAATAACCCTACATTGGTAAGACCGTCTGCTGCTTCGTGCGTCATAAGGAATTTCTTTTTGTCTTTATCAATATTTTTATTTGTGGCAACCATAGAAATTTGCGCAGCAGAACTTAAAAGCCACCCCAAGGCACCTAAATGTACCAGCGCTCTTCCGGGATTTTGAGCATAAGTACCGATTTTCGTTGTAATATTTCCTACAAGACTAGCAATTGACATCCATGCCTCCTTGCTTGTCTTTTTCTATTTTCGCTCTCACTTTGGGCGTTAATTTTTCGGTAATAACTTTTGTCAAAGGAACATCTAATAAAAAGTTAGTAAAGAGCATTGCCACAGTTCCCAATATCAGGCCAAAAGTATCTCTATAGTTTCCATCCAGAGTTGCTGCCGGTATTTCCTGAAGATGTTTGGGTAGTTTTGAAATATTAAGTGTCAGTGCTGTTTTGAGTTTTTGAACACCTTTTAAGTTTGCAATTTCGGAAGGGTCAAGCCTTTGCGACATTTTTTTGATAAGCCCTATACTTCCTGCCCTCACGGCAACGCCGACCACTGTGCCTGCGACTATTTTACCTATGGTTCTTGCGACAGAAACTGCTCTTGTATCATCGTCTATCTCTTTATTTTTATAGTCGACAGAAGGCTGTACAGCTAAGGCCGCAGCACCTTGAAGAAATCTTTGATGCGGAGAACTAATGTGTTGGGCAAACACATTTGAGACGATATTTTGCGCTGTTGTTCCTAATACTACTGACATCTTACTTTCTAAACCTGCTGCATTTGTTTTGCAGTATCCGACTTTTCAATTTTTACCGCATCCCTTTTGGGAGTACATTCTAATCTGCACACTTGTACCCGGTAGCGGTTAATTTTATTCGCAAAATAAAAAGTTGTTATTGCTTTTTGGTTATTACCTGATGATACAAATATTTTCTAAACCACTTTGAATAGCTTAGCGTTTAAAATGATAAACTTTTTAAAACAAAAAGTCAAAAAAATTGCCTTTTTTTTGCCTATAAAGTTAAGCTCTGTAAAGCTGTTCAATTTTGCGCAAATAAATAAAAAAAAGTAAAAATTATTTAAAATAATCCTTATTACGGTTTCATTTTTTACTACTTTTAGTGTATAACATTGTAATGTTCGAAGCTTATAAAAAAATTTACTGCGATTTTGACGGCACTATTTCGAAAAATGATTGCGTTACAAGGTTCTTAAGTACCTTCGCTGATAAAAAATGGTTAGAAGATGAGGAGTTATGGGTATCCGGTAAAATCTCTGCACGCGAATGCCTTATAAGACAAGTAGATGCACTGCCGCTTATGAGTGAAGAAACTTTGAAGGCCTACATTGACACGATTGAAATAGATGAACATTTTATAGATTTCTATAATTTTTTAAAAGCAAAAGATATCCAATTAATAATTTTAAGTGACGGTTTTGACCTTTTTATAAAAAAGACTTTGGAAAGATACGGCCTTGAGGATATTGAATACCATGCTAATTCCTTGAAACACATGGGCAATAGATTTTCAATAGAGTTTTGTAATTATAATGAAAACTGTAAAGTAAAATCCGGATGCTGCAAATGCTCAAAAATTCTCGAAGAAGAATTTTGCTACATAGGGGACGGTACTTCTGACTTTTGCATAGCGAAAAAAATAAACGCTGCAAAAAAGTTATTCGCAAAAGGTACATTAGAAAATTTTTGTGTAAAAATGAACATACCATATATCCCGTACAATACATTCGGTAATATATTAGAGACCTTCAAAAAGGAGGAGGAAAGATGCAATATATAGCCCAATCCATAGAATCTACAGCAGATTCTGCAATAAGTGAATTAGACAAGGAATATTGTTCATACGGTGACACTGTACATTATCAAAATGACCCGAAAGTGTTTAGAAGTTGTGAAGGTACATTTATGTACGACTCTAAGGACACACCTTACCTTGACTTACAAATGTGGTACGCTTCTTGCAATTTAGGATATAAAAATAAACGTGTTTCTGACGCCGTTATAGACCAAATAAACACTCTGCCGCAAATTGCTTCCCGTTTTTTATATGACTATAAAGTTATGCTTTGCGAAAAGCTTGTAAAAGCTAATCAGGAAAGATTCGGGCTAAAAGGCAGAATTCACTTTAACGTCGGAGGTGCTCAAGCTATTGAGGATTCTCTAAAAATTGTAAGAAACTATACAGGGAAAAATTTAAATTTTGCTTTTATGGGCGGATATCATGGAAGAACTTTAGGATGCAGTACTATAACAGCCGCATACCGTTACCGTGAAAACTTCGGACACTTTGGCGACCGCGCAAACTTTGTACCATTTCCATATTGCTACAGGTGCCATTATGGCAAAAACTGCGAAGACTGCAATTTCTACTGCATAAAACAGTTTGAGAAAAACTTTGAAAGCGAGTGTCAGGGGCTATACAACCCTGCCACCGGAAAAAGCGAGTATGTAGCGTTTTTTGCCGAACCCATTCAGGGAACGGGCGGTTATATAATTCCTCCAAAAGGCTACTTTAAAGAACTTAAAAAAGTTCTTGACAAGTTTGACATTCTTTTTGTTGCAGATGAAATTCAGATGGGTTTTTACAGAACGGGTAAACTATGGTCAATAGAGCACTTTGACGTCAAACCCGATATTATAACATTCGGTAAGTCTCTCACTAACGGTCTCAACCCCCTTGCAGGCCTTTGGGCGAAAGAAGAACTTATCAACCCTGAAATTTGGCCCCCCGGCAGAACTCACTCAACATATTCATCTAACCCTATAGGTACGCGTGCCGGCTATGAGGTTATGAGTATATTTGAAGAAGGCAATTTTGAGCAGGAAATTAAAGAAAAAGGCGAGCAGTTTCTTGCAGGTTTAAAAATGCTTGAGAAAAAATATAAGAAAATAGGCAATGTTGACGGCCTCGGACTTGCCTTAAGGATAGAATGTACAGAGGACGACGGATACACACCGAGTAAGGAACTTTGCGATGCACTTCAAGAAGAAGGCTTAAAGGGTGACTTAATATACAAAGGCAAAAAATGCGGCATTGTCCTCAATAATGGCGGATACTATAAAAATGTTATTACACTTGTACCGCCTGTTACAATTTCAAGCGAAGAAATTAACATGGCAATTGAGCTTTTAGACCAATTGTTTGCGAGATTCTAAATTGGGTAAAGAAACAAACAACATAGATTTTGAGCTAAAACATGAAAACAAACCCTCAAAAGCAATAATGCTCTTTCATGGACTGACAGGCAGTCCGTTTGAAATGAAGAAATACGCGGTGCACTTACACAAATGCGGCTACGACGTATTTTGCTATTCTTTACCGGGTCATGGCAGCAGGGCGCACGAAATAGAAGACATCTTGTACACTGACTGGACTAATATGGCTCAAGAAAAGTATAATAAACTGAGGCCCAACTACAAGGAATTCTATGTTTCGGGTCTTTGCTTGGGGGCAGTACTTTCTATATATTTGGCACAGCAAAACAAAGATGTTACGGCTGTTGTGGCACTTTCTACAACACTGTTTTTGGACGGATGGACAATTCCCTGGTACAACTTCCTCATGCCGCTTGGTTTAAACACGATTATGCGTTATTTTTACACATTTCCGGAGCGCGAACCATACGGCATTAAAAACGAAAGCACAAGAAGAAAAATAGCCCTTTTAATGTCCAAAACCACAGTTGCTATGGACCACTACCCCCTGAGTTGTATATATGAACTCCTTAAATTTTCAAAATCAGTACGAAAAGACATCAAACTTCTTGATTGTCCGCTGCTTTTAATACATTCAAAGGATGATGATTTAACAAGTACAAAAAGCGCTAAGTTCGTTTACAATAATTGTGCCTGCAATATTAAAGAGTACATTGAACTTACTGACAGTTATCATATGGTTTTGTATGATAATGAACGCAAGTTTGTTTTTGAGAAAGCTGTAGAATTTATGGCAAAAATCTCAAATATTAGAGAAGAGGCTGCATGCATATGAGATTTCTTTTTCTGTTATACATTTTTGCACTTATAAACCTTGCTTTTATTTTTGTATATGCGATAGGCCACAATGTAATTATAAATATAGAAGACAGACCAAAGTTGAGAGCGGTATACGGCATTTTTATGACAACATGTCTGGCAATTTACCTTTTTTCAATAGCTGTCATCTGTGTTTTAGCTGTTTTGAGCGGACATTATTCTTCTTTATTTTTGGCAGTCTTTTTCTTTGCGCCCTTCATAATAGGAAAATACGTTACATTTAAAACTTTCAATATGTATTCAAATCTCCAACTGTTCACTCTGGTTTTAAGTTTAGTTTATACCATCTATCTTATTTAATCTGCTTATTGGAGGTATTTCAAAGTTATTTAAATTGTTTTTTAAAAACTGCGTTATTATTTCAAGCTTATAGCCGCTTGCTTCTTTTATAGGAGTATTAAAGCATTTGAGCATCTGCTCTATAAGAATCTTAAGCCATTCTGTCAGCTTCCCTGTATGGTATTTTGAGTATTCTGCCTGAAACTTCAGATAGTCCTTTACTTCAACCGGATTAGGTCTTTTTAAAAGCTCCAGAACAATATTTTCGTGATGTTTGCAGGCCAGAAGCGCATTAAACTTCATGGCTACATTCGCAAAAGGATTTAAAAGCAGTATTTCGTTTTTGTAAGCCAACTCGGCATTGTAAATTATTTGTGCTTTTAGAAACTCGACATCTAAAATGCCGTTTGAAATATTACTTTCCAACCTGGAGCAGAGTATTTGGTAGTCTAACATTTTTTTAAGTTTATGTATTTTATTTTTACTCAAAAGCCGTTCATGTTTTTTAATGAACTCCTGTAATCTCAAAATATTCGGTTTATGTATGTATTTTGACCTTATCTTTAAATACTTTGTAAAAAGTTCAAATGCACTTTTCCGACCGGTTTTCATAAGTTCGTTTAAATACGGTATAAACAAAGTGCTCTCAAAGTTTTTAATATTTGAGGGAACCTCGAATATAGTAAAATGGTTATCTTTTGTATTTGTATTAAAGTCTGTTATGTCAAATGTAATGGCAGCTCCATAGTCTAATAGCCCTGCAATGTCATTTTCATCAACCATCACATTTTCTTTTTTTAAATCTCTGTGTAAAATGCCTGCTTCATCAAGATTATTCAGCATTATAAGTATATTTTTAAGATTTTCTTCATTAAGCGGTCTTTTATAAATGTCCGGCCTCTCTCCGTTAACAAAAGAGGTAAGCAGCAGGCTTGTGCCATCAAGTGCTCTCAGATATGCAACAAACTCTTGCGAACCTTTGTTTAAACCCTTGGTTTTTGGCAGCATGTATCTCTCATTTTGAAAAGTGGAGTTTACCCTCTGCATCTCTCCGGTACAGGGGTTTTTATCAGTATTATGAGATATTTTTACAGCTATTTCATGCGAAAAATTCGGAATGTCTCTTATCTTGTATACTATGCCGTCTGCTCCGATGTCCACAAATTGTTCGATGTCAAAATTGGTCTTTGAAATGATTCGTACAATTTCAAAACGTGTTTTTAAGGGGATATCTTCTGCCCACTGTGCAATAAAGGCTCCGTCAAAAGTGATATTTTTTGCACCCAAAGCTTTGCAAAAATTATTTTTAAAAATTGGTTTTTGAAGAGGTTCTGAAGATTTTTCAAAATTTACCGCTCTGTCCATTCAGCCATGGTTACAAAAACACTCTGATAGTGCATTGCCGAGAGGACTACTATTTCAAAACTGACTAGTAATTCCAGTATTTTATATCATCAGGCCTGTTGTCTTTAGGTCCTTGGCTTCGTGAACCTCCGGAATTATCGTAACTTCCGCCATTACTCGCAGGTTTTTGCGGTTTTGGAGGCTCAACTATAAATGCGTCATATCCGCTTCCCGATATACGTAAATCAGAAGCATCACTTCTTGCTATGCGAGATATACAATCGGTATTTAATACAACAAAACTATTACTGTAAAGGGCATCAAGTCTGTAGTCATTCCTTAGGACATCCAGAGTGTATTTTTGCAGTGCTTCAGGCACATTAATATTCAAACCTGATTTTTCAATAACCTTTTTTAGTTGATTCTCAAGGTCTTTACTTGACTCAAGACCTGAATAATACCCCCTGTTTATGCTTCTGGTCGTTCCGTTAAAGTCTGCGGAAAGTATTTCTTCCCCGCCTCCCACTTGTTTTGCATAAATTACATCGTTCGTAAAATAAACTCCCGGGCCTCCCATGTCGCGTATACATTTGTTAATATTGAAACCTGAAGCTAAAATTGACTTTGCGCTTTCTTTAGAAGTTGCGTGAAGTATTTCACTCTTATATTCTTTTTTTGCTTCCCCCTCAAAGCAGGCTTCAATATATTCTTTTATTGTTCCTCGAAAGGGTTCTTTTTTTAGTCCGTAATATCCTGAAGATAGTTCAAAATCAGCTTCTATGTCGTCTATAGTTTTTCTCAACTCTTCTGGCAGCGGCTTGAACTCAGAACATCGACCTCTAAAGTTAATGTTCGGAGTATGGTATGCCCTCAATTCTGTTATTTGTTCATACTCCTTAGCTGTTGCAGACTCTTTTGAATCGCCTGTTTTACTTTTGACATTTTGAGAAATGTCATTGTTCAAAAAAGTAGATTTTACTTCCATACACTTGCACCTATACTTATCTTCATACTATAAACAAAAC
>Ga0153944_1000099_pt1 | contig 36413 bp, 51 predicted proteins | sample TSNJ028MetaG_FD_104703 | JGI IMG/M metagenome (GOLD analysis project Ga0153944, IMG submission 104703) | Attine ant fungus gardens microbial communities from New Jersey, USA - TSNJ028 MetaG | ecosystem: Host-associated > Fungi > Mycelium > Unclassified | place: USA: New Jersey, Wharton State... | reverse complement strand
TTGCTAACGATACAGATACACTTTCTAGTTTCTGTTCAATGGATAATTCGGTCATAGGCCGCGACTTCACCGCCATTTCATTCATTCAAACTGGTATTGGGTAGACATCTCTGAATCCAAACTTTACGGTGCATTGACACACTCTCAACTCAATTTATCAATCAATTAGTAGCAGGAACTTTAACACTCTTGAAAATCGATATTCATCAAACAAGGGCACTCATAAAGCATGATATGGATTGTCACTACGTCAAGCGGGGATAACCGCCATACTCAATGTAATTTAACAATCGAACTCGAACGAATAAACCAGAACAGTTCATTTCCCAATTCCGCAGTGTCACGCAGAGAAAACAACCAGTTCACTTCCTAAAAAAATATCCAAAATCTCCTTGTTCTGGACCCGGATCGTGCCCGCCCTCTCGCGCGCGCGTACAGCCGAGATTCCATTCCCTTTCCTGAAAAACCTCCACATGTATTCGAGGCGCTTATGCTCACTTTCCCGATTTATCCCTTTTGTACACGGAAGCGATTTCGCTTCCGAGCCGTTACCTCATCGCGCCTCAACTGGAGAACTCTATCTGATGATTCCGAAAGAAGGGCTCAGAAGTCTCACAAACACAAGAAAAATGGTGTGGGTCATGGACAATCAACTTTTCCATACTCGTTCGAATTCTTCTACTTCTAGCCCCAAGCTACAGACACCACGTTGAATGTTACCTTCTTGGGCCTAGTTGAGATCAACAAAGAACGCTGGCTCCAAAATTCTGGTCAATGGCGACAGTTCTTAATTCATGAAGGAGCCTCATGTAGTGGCATTGAGCCCGGAAATTAGACATGGCCCCGAGTCGCACGCAAACGTCGACTAACAATAAGAATCTGCTTGGATAAACAACATTCTCTTTCATCTAGATAGAAGCCTCGGGGCCACACAGACAGAGGGAGTGACAAAAGCGAAATGAAAGAACCATTAATACATCCACAATGTGCTCGGCGTGTACTACTTCTAGTTGCTTTGTTATCAGAACCTCATGGCGAATTTCCTGAAACAAAGCTCTTCATAAAACGCACTAACTTTGCGGGATGACATACTAAAGCCAGGCAAATAAATACGCCCTCGCTGGTCCAAAAGATGCATCATTGATTGAAGCTATTTCTGAGGCCTCGGTACCCCGAAGAAAGTATTGAGTGTCTTCTGCTTCTGTCCTCCTTTCGATCTACTGGATGCGGCGGCTTTTGCCGATGACGCAACAACATTTGGGGTTGTTTGAAACCTGGTTTTACTGTTGTTCGTGGGATCAACAGCGGTGTCCTCCGGTGGGACTGATTCTATAGTTGAACATTCCTTTTTTTTACCTACAGTACGCTTACCACCACCCTTTTTAGTTGAGACAATTTTCTCGGGTTCTTCTTCTTCCTCTTCAACAGATTCGTATGATGAATAGTCTTCTGTCACTAATCATCCAGTAATCCAAATGATGAGCTATTCATTGGCGGTAAACAAGCATATTTAAAGACGTACCCATATACCCCTTCTCATCAACGCGCATTCGACTCTTCATATTGCGACGTTTTTCGAGACCATTCTGACCGACTGGTACAACTTTTTCTTTTTTCTTCCTTGGCCTGGGTTTGGGCTTAGCCTCCATGACGTCTGACATCTTCACGTCTTCGTCTTGATCAGCCGCCTCCAGTGCTTCTTGCTCCATTTCTGAATCTTCCTCTTCCTCAAGCCTTCTTTTGGGCATCCTGGGAGCCTTCTCTACTTGATCTATGGAAAAACGTGAGCCCGAAATTCTACAAGTACCGCCGTGTGAGAAAAGAAATATACCATCGTCCATGTCCATCATGGATTTGAGAGCCCTAACAGAATCCCTTGAGGAATTGTTGTCTTCATCCTCTGATACATGTGTCACTTGTCGCCGTGGCCGTTTCGCAGCTTTCTTCTGAGGCTGCACCTTATCTTCCTCCTCATCAGAAACAATTGCATTCTTGCACAGCCGCAATTTTGACAGTGCTTTCGTGGCATGGAGGTCTGAGCGCATCGAAGGGGGATTAGAAGACTGTCGCGAAAGTGCTCCTGATGGGGCAGCAGAAGTCGACTTGATCAATACTCCTTCGTCGGAGGGATCTGCAATATCGGACTTCCTTTTTGCGCCCCTCTGTGACATGCCATTCAATTCAGATCAATGTCATATCGGATCAAATACAACTCGCCTTCAAAGGCTCTATTTTTTCTTCCGAAGACAAAGGTGGCGCAGGCGTGGGCATGGGCGTCTTTTCCTTCACCGAAGAAGCAAACTTGGGAGAATCATTAACACTGAAAAACATTTTGCCTTTTGAACCCTTAATTTCCTTCTCTTTGGCTTGAGACTGTGGTTTAGGCGCAAAGAAATCTATTCTCCCGGTCTGTCTTGCTTTCAGCTTTACTTCATCATTTGCTGGTTCTTTTCCCTTCTCCTCAACCTTTGTAGCCGCCGTGGCGGCGGCGGATGCGCCTGGTTCAGCTTTGACTTTCGGAACCGCAGGTGCAGGCTTAGCCGAGCCAGTCGTAGCAGCAGTGGAGCGGCCCCAATGTTTGGTGATACCAGTTTTCATCTGTCATATTTAGGGTCATGTCAGTCAAAAATGCTCCATTCAAGCAGAAAGTCCACCTTACCTCGATACCCTTGCCGATTATTCTACCAACAGTCTTGGCAAACTCCACTCCCTTCTGATTATCTATCTCTCTGATCTTCCTAGATGGCTCACAAAGCAAGTCCGCATCCTATTCGACATATTGTCTACCAATCAATCCACGAACTGTACAGGAGATCAGATCAAGACTTACGTGCACCGGTGCAGGGCTCAAGCTGTACAGAGTCACTGAGTTCACCTTGGTATATTTTTCTTTTGCGTCTGAACATAAGGTGATTGATTAAGCCACCGACGAAAACGAATGTCTAAAGGCAAATATACCTTGAAGCCCAGCTTCTCCAACGACCGTCAACCTGATCTGCGCTATTATATCCTCATTACCCTTCTTCCTTCCCTTTACATTTACAGATTCCTGTGGCTCGAGTCGTGACTGAGACTGGGACTGTGGTTGAGTAAAGTCATAGGGACTCGAGTCGGAATCCATGTCAAGATCCAATGACCACCCATTTTCCTTCTTCTTGCGCTTGCTTCCAGTGTTAGTGCCGTCGGCATTGCATGAAAATGGAAACTTGTATTCGCCACTAATGAGGTACGTCGCTGAACATGACTGATCCGGCGACTTAGTCGCCTTGGTATAGAATGCAGCGAGTTCACTAGCGACGTGTACCGCCGAACAGTGGATAATTGTCAGACCCTCTGAGTATTGAAACGAAAGAAAGAAAGAAAAGAAAATAGAACACACTTCTTAGCTACATTAACATGAATTCCAAGTTCTCGACTTAATAATCTATAGGTCACCTGTGAACATGAGTGAATGTGTCCGCTTGCATACGATACAACGTACTCACAATGTTCTTGGATATAAACAACTGTTTCGTCAAGAAATCCTCGATTTTCTGCTGAGACATGTCGTGAGCTAGAGACTACTCCGCGCAGAGCAGATCGCGCACGCGTCAAGTCACGCATTCGTGACCGAGGAATGAGAATCACATTACATTGCAGTCTACACAAAAATGGTGATTCTATACATCTGATGCACTTGACGTAGTGTATATCGAAAAGAGCAACGATCTGATGAGGTCTTGGTGGATGTTACACAAATACAAGCTGAAGATAGCCGAAACCGGAACGAAAGCTAAAAAAACTAGAAAACAAAAAATATGCAATAGAGACAAATGGAGAGAAGGACATGGCGAGGTATGAACCACAGATAATAACAAGAGTTCGTGCATCAGCCAAGAAATGAAAAAACGATCCGTAACGATCATTAGAACGGCTGTCCAGCAGACCTCGTACTGGGAGTTGAACACCCTCCATTCCTTCTTTCTTTGTCCCACTCTTTCACTCTCATCCTCTGCTGCCTCGCATCCAACATCATCTGCTTGCCTAAAGGGGACAATTCCGATGACGAATTGCCTCCCCCTCCACTCATATTTGCCGAAGAATTTTCTGGTACACCACTGGCACCAGGACGCTGAAACAAACTCGGGGTCACAGCTTTCCTAAATAACGGGCTCTTTCCAGATATATGATTTCTCAATGGCGTTGATGGTAACTCCACTCTCGCAGATAAAGTACCTGAGGAGCGCTGATTTTCCTTGTCCCCTCCACGAGTGGTTCGAGTTGGATTTCCGACCTGTGGATAAGCCCTGTTTCTAGCAAGTTGATCCAAGGCACATGCAGTAGCTACTGCCAGAGCGTCAGCTTCTGCTTGAAAGGTAGAGGAGGCGGCGGATACACGACGGGCATTTTTCCGGGGAGGCCGGTGACGTGGAAATCCAGTGGAACTTCCTCTTGATCTTGTAGAGCCACGAGAGGAGGCCGAATTGTGAACAATATTCGTACGTTGTGTAAGTGTAAGCATAGGTGTGCGACGGGTATGGGGAACTTTGCGTTTGTGTAGGTTCTGGGGTAGACCACGGATGGGAATACGACTCATCACTTGTTCCGACTGACCACCAGGAGTGGGTTCGGTGACCATTATCTTCGTGGGTCCAGTCATAAGTACGCGGACTTTACGCTGGGGATACTCTAAAGCGCCATCATCTTCGGCAACTGGAAAATCAGGTACCGTACGAAATTTTGGGGTGCGTTGCACCGGAGTTATGCTGTTCTCTTGGGATATAGCAAGACTACTCCTGCTTTGCCGACTTGTTCGTCCATCAAATGAGGACTCATCAGTAGAGAAGCGTGAGCAAGGGGCATCATAAGACCGATCCAGAGAAGAGCTGAATGGGATCAGAGAAGGTACGCGTTCATGCTGAATAGAGTTGCGTTTGGTTATGAAGGAAAATACCTGGGAAGCCCGCTGAGGTGTGGTAAGGTCCATGTTGGTATCTCGAGCGCTTGAGGTATCACCAAACTCGACCTCCATGGATGTGATAGCAGGATCATTAGGGGCACCAGTGGATGATTCACTAGAAAACGTGAAATCATGAGCCTTCGGAAGGGTCATGTAATCATGAGTAGAGTGCATGGAAGCTGAGGGAGTATGCGGTCCAAGTGAAGAGGGCGAGGAGTTTTCATCCTCACTGCAAATTTGTCAGTACCTTGTTCAAGTTAAGGAACCATCAATTTACCGCAAATATTGCTCAGCCCAAGAGATATCACTCTCAAGATGGCCGCCACTTTTGGATTCCAAACTATCTGAGCCTCCAAGTAGCTCACGTAAGGTTGAGCCCCCACGTTTCTTTTGAGGACGTTCCTGCTTTTCAGCAGGAGGGGGACTATTAGAGAAAGTCTTTGCCGGTAATCTCCCATGTTCATCGTATAAAGAGATCAGGCTAACGACCGAGGGATCGGAGCGGAGGCCCAGTTGATGACTGTGGCGCTTCGAGCGCTGAGTTGGAGTATTCGTGTCATCTTCGAGTTCCCGGTTGGCATTAGGAAACTCAGTGGCAGCATGCCTCTGTCGATCATGAACAGTTGCAGAAAATGTACTATGTCGGCTCAAACTGCTACTTGCAAGACTGACAACAGATGGAGATAGGCGTAATGAGGAGGTACCCTCTTTCGGTGTAGTATTGCAGCCCGCGAGGACATCATTGATCGGATGAGCTGGGAACTGGATTCAGTATGAGAACCAATAACATGGCACAAAGGCTTACGAAGAGGAGGTAAGTTTGAGTAGTCAGTTTCTTTGACTATTGCATATCTACTAGAGGACGACCGAAGGATGCGACCAACAGCGGCTTCATGTTCTTCTTCCAATTTTCTTCTCCGTTCGTTGTCAATTGACGGGGCCGATGTCTGAGGAGTTGGGGATCGTTTTTTCTTACTTCCAAATGAAAATATACGCTTGAGAAAGCCCATTGAGGATTGTCCAGACCAAAAGAAGCAATTGAAGCACGGCTTTGAACCAGGATGAGAAGAACTCGAACTAACACCAAACAGATACCAACAGAGTATCACGATCATCATGTACATCACATGATGAGCACTCATGGACACGTGATGGCATATTTACCCTGAGTGGATGATTTAGAGAGCTGGGGGTTGACACTACGATGCCCAGCGAAGTCGAAAATACAGGTAGTCAAGCCAGAGATTTCTGCATGCTTGAGCGGAACTTTCTCTCCCATGTCAAACTCGCTCTCTTGCTTGCGGTCCTCTCTTGGTCCATCCTACTGAAATCTCGCCTTGTCCCCGGACAGCCGGAAAAAGAAAATGACGATGGTACCCCTCTTTCTGCCGTTGAATATGGCGCTTCACTGGCCTGTGTGATCGCTGGGGTTTGGGAGTATTACAAGGGGTACAGGGACCTTCGCACATCGACACCTTTCTTCAAAGGGACCAAGTGAGTTGATTCTTCGAGTTCCACTGTTATACTCATCCCTTGCAGCCTTCATATTTTTTTCATGGGCGTGCTGTCGGTAGTAGTGTTCGGCACCTGCATTGTGCTGGTGATTGAAGAGTCTTGAAAGAATGTTGATAATGACAGTTAATATGAGAAGATCTATATCATACAAGCTTGACAACAGTACTCATCTTTCTTCCCTATATCAAAATCGCAATTTGTCTTAATTTAAGAGCAGAGAACAGGTATAACGAGGCTGTTGGACAGGAAAATTGTAGGAACTTGTGGGAGTGAATGTGTAAAAAAGAATTCCTGAACGTAGTCAGGTGGTTTGCTCGATATCTCTTTTTTATCTTTATTTTTATTTATCATCCGATATTTATTCTTCCATCTCTCCCAACTACATAACTTACTCACAAAATGAAAGTCAGCCAAAAAATTCAGCAGCGGACCAGAGAAGATAAAATTTGGTGGTCTTTTGAGTATTTCCCCCCTCGTACTGCTCAGGTGCTTCTTGGTGGTTGTTTCTCCTCATTACCATCAAAAACTGACATATATTCTTTTTGGGGTAGGGTCTGCAAAACCTTCTTGATCGTATAGAGCGCATGCGTGCGCTTGGCCCAGAGTTCATAGACATCACTTGGTAAGCCAATTGTTACTTATTTTATCCATCTCTTATCACAAAGACAAGGAATGCCGGTGGACGTACATCAGAACTCACATCCGAAATGGTCAAGACATGCCAGTCGCTTATTGGCATAGAAACATGCATGCATCTAACATGTACGAACATGCCAAAGGAGAAAGTGGATATTGCTCTCCGCGTGAGTGACCTTATCACACTCAAATAAGTCACCCTGCCTCGTGTGCACTCAACATAAACATAATCATCCAGGAAGCAAAACAGCACGGTTGCCAGAATGTGCTGGCACTCCGAGGTGACCCCCCAGTTGGGAAGGAAGAATGGGAGGCTATAGAGGGTGGCTTCATTCATGGTATTGACCTCGTCAAGCACATTCATAAACATTATGACGACTACTTCGATATTGCAATCGCCGGCTTTCCTCAGCACATGTTATTGCCGCCTGACGAACTCGAACAGGAGATGATATGGCTGAAGGATAAAATCGATGCGGGATGCACCTTAATCTTTACTCAGATGTTCTACGACGTTGAAATCTTCATCAGATGGGTTCACTGTGTCCGTGCACACGGAATCACCATCCCCATCGTTCCCGGAATTGCACCCATACAGACCTGGAACGGCTTCACACGAGCGACAAGCCTTGCCAAAACCGTTATCCCCCGATCTTTCCTCGATGTTCTAGAACCGGTCAAGAATAACGATGAACAAGTCCGAAAACTTGGTACGAAGCTCGTAGCCGATATGTGCAGACGTATCCTTGCCGAACCTCTAGGAATTCGCGGGTTTCATATCTACACTATGAACCTCGAAAGGGGGACAAAGATGCTTCTTGAAGAACTCAACCTTGTTCCTAGAGTGGAGACAATAAAACCTCTGCCATGGCGTCAAGTATGGTTTTATTTCCCGCCTTCATCTTCATTAGGGTTCAGAGTTCTTATTATGATTGTCATCTAGTCACTTACCCCCAGTCGGCGGTCTGAAACCATCCGTCCGATCTTTTGGGCGAATAGGACCAAGTCCTACCTCTTTCGTACCGAGAATTGGGATGAATATCCCAATGGTCGATTTGGTGATTCTCGGAGTCCGGCGTATGGTGAGCTAGACGGTTATGGTATATGGATCAAGCAAACTGTGTGTATGCTCCATCTACTCCGATGAGAACGACCCGTTGAGTGTTATGATTACGATAGAAAGATGATGCATTGAAGCTCTGGGGTGAACCCCAGACCTTTTACGAAATTGCAACCCTCTTCTCTCGCTTTTGTATCGGAGATCTTTCAGCACTTCCTTGGTCAGACCAGAAACCTTCTGCAGAAACAGCAGTTATTTCCAGCCACTTAGCAGAGATGAATAAATTGGGGTTCTTGACCATCAACTCTCAGCCCGCCGTCAACGGTGCTCGTAGTGATCATAAGACGTTTGGTTGGGGACCAGCCAACGGTTACGTATACCAGAAGGTAGGTGCTCATATCATCCCGTGATCGATTTAGATCCTGATGTTCAATTTCAGGCATACCTCGAATTTTTCGTTAGTCCGAGCCTCCTCGACTTGCTCATTCCCCACATCGAAAGTGATCCAAACATCACTTACTATATAATCAACAAACAAGGCGATCTCCGCACCAATACCCATTCTGACGGACCCAATGCCGTGACATGGGGTGTTTTCCCTGGCAAGGAAATTGTCCAACCTACCGTTGTTGAAGCCATTAGCTTCATGGCATGGAAAGACGAGGCGTACGAGCTTGGCAAGCAGTGGGCTGCCGTGTACGAGCCCGAGTCACCATCTCATAGAATCATATCCAGCTTAATGGATACCTCACTCTTGATGAACGTCGTGCACAATGATTTTCATGATACAGAGGCGATATTCAAGCCTTTCCTCAGGGCTGGAACAGAATTAATCTCCAAGTCCCAGCCAATCGTTAATGGTCATTGAGCACACCACCTCACCTGCTTATTTACAACAAATGTTTCAATTTCTTGTCTCTGCCTTTTTTTTACGATTCTTGATTTTTTCATCTTCAGTTTTGCTAAACTGCATTTCATGGTATTTGCCCTCTCTTGCTAGAAGCTCTTCGGGTTCAACCCTGGTCGCTATCGTTTGTCGGAATATCACATGTATCTATTGCATTTCTCTTACCTTCGATCTCTCTGCAACCTCACTATCTGCATCAACTGCATTTGTCTTAGTACTCGTAATATCACATATACATCTACAATGTACATGTGCGCACTTGCTCTTGAGTCACATAATTAGAGGATCGGACTAAGGCAAGGTAAAATCTTAAATGTTGAATGTAGGTCCAAATGTGTAAAACAAGACATGAAAATTGCATTCATCTTAACTCCTGTAATATCGAGGACTACATGTAGCGACATGTTTGTTTCCCCTTTTAGACAGACTTGTTTTCATATCTTGTTCACAGTCCCCTTCATTTCGCATTCCAAGAGCCTCGGTATCCATAATATAATTATCCACATTTTTAAACAATTACAATTTCACTCTCATGACTAGATTGGTCCTTGACGACTATCCCCACCGAACATCCTACTGAAGAGAGGAGATAGGTCAACTGGATGATATACAATAGGAAAGGAAGACGTCCATTTAGGCGACACGAGATGCACAATTGTACTCATGAGTGCAACTCCGCAAAGAAGAAATTGTAATCGGAGGGAGGTGGTCCGGCTGTCAGGTTTGAGGGTATCTCAACCCTTTCACCCGATAGGTCTGTGAAGAGACGTCAACAAAGATGCATACGGCATTAAAATAGGATTTTGAGGCTAAAAGTCGCATGAGGCCGAAGCCTCGTGGAGGCCATGTGGAAGCCATGCAATGAGGGAGTAAAAAAATAATAACAATAGCTTACCTAATAATTTGATCTTGAGGCCTATCTCAGTAAGCGCCGCCACAAAGCCGGCAGTTTCATTGGATTGAGCGTGCCCCCCGTCTCTGCGCAACATGGTCAACCCGTCTGTCCAGTCTGCCCAACGTGATTCGTCGGGTGCTATTAGATCCACAATTGAACCTTCGTGCGCGCTGAGGAGCGAAAACGAGAGTGGGGAAGGAGCAAGTACACCGGCAGGAGGTAGACCACTTTGATCCTGAAGCACATTTGGGGGAGGCGAACAGGTTCCCATGGAGATTTCGTTGATCATGGAGACGTCAATTCGTTCGGGAAGGTCTTCAAGACCATTACGGACAGGGAATTTTACAGCGCTGTCAACGTAATGCAGATATTTGAGCCCGTTGTCCTGTTAAAAGGCATTACTACCGGCATGAACAATCCTGTGTAATGTGGGTAGATACATACTAGACGCATGAATCTCCAGGGTCTGCTCGGACGACGGACGACTTCCCTCGGTGTATTCTGAGGCAAAGCAATGACAAACCAGGCACCTTGAAGGAGGCATTGTATACGTTGTTGTCGAACAAATTCGTATGATTCTTTATACAACTTAGCACGGAGATTCCTAATTTCCTTGTTTCAAAAATTATTCTCATGAGAATTTTTGCAAGACCTACCGAACTGGAACTTTATTTAGTAGATCGTCTTCCAATTCCAGTTCTTTCATCTGTCTGTCACGAACAGCGCGGTACTCAGATTCGTTGAATTCGCATTCTACCTCATGCCATGGCCTAACGCTTTCGCTTCGGAGCGCAACTTTGACTCTACGGTTCAGGTTGAGAACATCACACTAGATAGAATGGACAGAAAACCCACTGGCTCCGAACCAAGTCAACGACCCGCTGGAAGTCGCCGAGAGCAGCTCCACTCTCAGTCCACATCCGAAGGAAAAACTTTGTAGCAAGGAAGTGTACCCGGTAGAAATCTAAGAAAAAGGGTTGGAACGTTGTCGATGTAGAATCTAAGGTCGAAGTTAGTACAACAAGGAGACACATTGGTACCCAGACGAACAGCCAGGAGCAAAAATATTCCAGTGTACCGAAAGGAGTTCGACCACTTCGTTAGAGGCCTTACCCAACGGACATCTTCGTTCTTCTGGTCTGCTCAATTGTGCTAGGACAAGCTGAAGGCATACATCATACATATGATTCCAAGGCAGAGCTACAAGCAGCATGCCTGACCTTCGAAAAATCTGGCTCGTTTTCAACGAAACTTTTCTGCAATTAGGCATAAGATGAAGGTAATACAAGAGAGAAGTAGAGTGGGAAGCTTACTAGACAGTCGAGTCCAAGTACTCCAACTTCGCTAAATTCTGCAATAATATCTTCACTCTCAAATCCTAGATTCCGCCACTGGATGAACCCCGTTTCGTCCTCACCAATTGCTAGTCCACTACTGCCCCAGATAGATTGCAGAGCTTCTGCATGTGTGGGCTCGTTCTCTGGGTCCACCAACGTTGTCTTCTTCCTGTATGTCACACGAACCATATTTGCCTGGAAATCCAAGATAGAGGATGTCAGGTCTTCGATGGTGTGCAAAGACATTAATCGCTAGTGAATTGTGAATATTCTGTTCAACCAAAGGTCGCAGACTCACGATTACAGCGCGGCGCACGTTCAACCTCTCAAGTTCCGCAATGAATTCCTCCCAGCGAGCATCATTTGCATGGGATAACAGTGAATTGATCAACATCACACTGAACAAGTCAAGCAAATGATACGATCATGACTTTAGCTTACTTACCTATACTGAGCCATCGCTGTATCTGCGCTCCCAAGTCGATTCACAACAGTCTCTAGCAGACCTCTCTCCTTTTTCATCTGGTCAAACACGATCTGAAAGCCATAACGGTACACAGAACCAGATGGCAGAATTGGAGTCCCCCTGCTGGTGCCCACCACTACGCCTGGAGCACTGAGCGGGTCGGCCTCAACAAGTTTCTTGAGAATGGCCGTAGCTGGCCTACAAACATTGAGAGGAGAATGAGGCGACGCCAAGATCTGAACAACACGAAATATGAAGTTCTCATCCAAACTTCCCCAGCCATAATCAGAATCCATCAAGTTTTGCATTGCAGTAAGAGCATACTGAGGACCATTAAAGATGAGAATGAAAAAAGCTACACCCGATCCACTCACAGCAAGCACATTGCCTGTGGCTGAGCACACGTTGTCCACAAGAAGTTGAAGGCCCTCATACTTGAGAAATTCTTGGACGAACTGTTCCTCCTATGTAGATGATTGAGCGATCAGGAATCAGAAAGTTCATGTGAAACCACTTACCCGAATGAACCTTTGGAGCGAAAAGAGTGTCAACTTTAAATCGCCAACCCTGTTCTGAAGTTTTTCTACTGTGTCTGTAGCTTCACAAGATGGAGACTTAACGAGTCTACCACAGATATTAGCTGACATATAAGAATACCGTTGTGAAGACCTACTTCAAACCGACACGTCCTCGAATCTTCTTCCTCAGATTATCATTTGTCACGAGCTCGCCAGAATCATCGCGTAGGGCAAAATTTGAAGCCGGCTCTTTTTTGAGACTAGTACACAATTGCTTGACTACATCATCCACAGTCAACGTGGGATCTATCCTGGCGCGCACGGTTACTCCTTCAAGGGTGGTAACATGGTTCGTCGGGACGAGTGGTGCCTTGGGTGTGCCGTTTGCAAGATTGGAAGAACCTATGTGACCCCGAGAAGAGAAACCAGCGGAAGACATGGATAAAATAGCCTGGAAGAAATGACGATATATTGGAGAGGAATCAGAATAAAAGATGACAACAAAAGGAGTAAATGGAGATACAATTATACTATCCTGAACAAGCTTGAGCAGCTATGATAGAAACGTACTGTAGTGGAGGATTGCCTGAAGCAAAATGTCAACGAAGCTCGAACAAGATCGAATTTAAGTCAGAAGAATGCGTGAAATGTCATCTTCTACGGAGAACTAACGTTCAACGCTAAGACTGACGTGCAAAATGCAATTCATCATGGTAAAGGAAGATACACAGAAATTTGTAATCATACCTGGAAGCCAAGCCCTATTGATATCTACACTCTCCGTTGACAACGTAGAAAGAAAACAGCCTTACTTGCCGTGAGAAAATAACTAATTGTACATCAATTTATCATCAATTTATCCTTTTCGCCTTGCAATCCTGCGCGACTTCCGCCCTACAAACTTTAGTAACTCGTACATCCAATTTATACATGACATATCTATAGACCATTCACCCAACCTTCATACCGTCATCTCATATGCAAAGGCAACGGCAATCTTTGCGAACTCTAGTGAGTGTGTCCAAGAGAAGCCATTGATGCTAGTGGTGTCGCCAGACGAATGGACATTGGGATTATCATCACCGGTCCTGGCCTCGTAAGGAAATGAGGAGGGATAACCTTGCTTGTACCAACTCGCATGGTCAGAGCATGCATAGCCACACTACCTAGATTCAATTCAATCTCCTAAGCGGAATGGGTTGCAGACTCACAGGGATGTCCATAGTCCAGGGTATTCTAGAGTACGTCGTAATCAATTGCTTAAGGAAAGCGTTGAGACTCTCGTTGATGTAATCGGCCTCAAGCGCCATCACTTCTTTGCTACCAGGCTTGAAGCTGCAAAGGGCATGATGTATGTCCGAATCTCGCGACAGAGAGGTCGTTACTTACTAACCCGACATATCTAGTTCCATAAATGCCTTTACTTTGACTCCAGCGACTCTGTAGCTTGTAGCAATGGCATTCGACCCAAGAAGTCCGGCCTCCTCACCAGAATACCAATGGACTTCGAGAGGTGTTGACGGCTTGAAACCGGAATCAACAATAATTCGAAGTGCTTCCATCATATTGACACTCCCTGTGCCGTCGTCATCAGCACCAGGAGCACGTCCGCTGGTGGGGTTATTCAGGTTAATGGAATCCATGTGAGTTCCAAGTATCGTCACAGGTGAAGACCCCAGGGTACCAGCAATCTTCACGATAATCGAGGGCTGTATCCAATTGTGAATAAACGAGCTAACAATGATGTCTGATCTGCCACTAATGATCTACATCGACTGTTATTCGTTTCTAAAACAGAGATTGGATTCTACTTACAGTCCTAATCTCACTCAAAATCCACGCACTAGCGTCAGCACCACTCTGCGCCTTGTAATAGCGATTGTTGAATGCAGTTAGGTACGATAAATAGTGTTGCATGTTTGACGTCGACAACCGAGACAAAAGTGGTTTGACCTCTGATTGATGCGAAGGTGCCGGGACTAACAATTCAGGTAGATTAATGTACTATGCACAAGATCTCGGCTCACATGTTGTTGTAGTGGAAAAGCTGTCAATCGTCCTCTCCTTCTTTAACTGCCACTCGACTTCATAAGTCTCTGTCACGTCGAACTAGAACGAAGATAAGCAGATCGCAATGATGAAGATATTGGTTTATTACAAAATTGACGCCCTTGCGTTTCAGTTCAAACTCCTCTTCCTCCGTTTTCCAGATGGGTTCACCATCTTCAGTAAGCTGAAGTAAACGTAGACCTTTGGACAAGTTTTTGGCAATTTCCTCGTGAGAGATAGGTGCAGCACGAGCTAGGGTTATCGCAAGGAAGATAAAACTCAGGAGAGCGACTTGGTACTTCATGCTGAAGAAAGGTTAAAGGACCAGGTCGGTCCACTTTTAAAGAGAGGATCATGTGGCCTAAAGAGTTGATACGGCTTAGATAGGTGCAATGGAAGAGAATTAGATTGACCATGAGGAACCAGTTCAGATAAGCGCAAGCAGTAAGTGATGATAATGACCAAGTCAGTAGTTGCGCCGTTAGTCGCACTCAAGTATCAAATAACTGTTGCTTATCCTGACACATGGTTCCACAAACTGCAACGGGGATTCATCAACAGGAGAAATCTAAGAACATGAACTGTACGGCTGATACCACGCTTTTTACAGTAAGAGCTGACGAAAAAGTGGATACTGAATTGTCGTCAACAGGTGGAATCGCCATGTCAATTGCGCCCGTTTGTACTATTAGCTGATACATCCTGGTCTCCAGCAGGTTGTACTGTGTAGGGTATAAAATGTATGCGGCGATGAAATGTGGCTGACTGGACACGTGGATCCACTTATCTTCATGGCTCAACTTGTACCACTGTCTTCCTCTTCCCTCCTACAGCTTCCGTTTGCATTGTTACCAACAGTCGGGTCTTTTTGATGGCACTTTATCAGGCTGACACTCATTGGTCGGACATTTCTCTGATGCTGCCTTCTCTCCGGACCTCATTGTCGGATGACTCCTCGGGAACTCTCTTAAACCTGTCCAATCCTATCATCTTGACCTCTACGTCTCTGGATCGTCTGTCTTTCACGGAAACAGTGCCTTCTTTCCCCCCTGGACGTCAGCCTCTTCTCTTCACACTCATCGACCTTCAGGAAGAAACCTACATGGAGGACGTATCTCCAATTACCACTGTAAGCCACGGGGAACGAGTAACTGTTTCTACGCCAACTATCCCGCGCATGAGGACTTTGCTTGAGGAGAAGATAGTTGTTGATAAATGGACAGTAAGAGTATAGATTTTCCGGGTAGGACAGAGTCTCATGTATGAGAAGGACAAGGTTCGACCACAAACACCTCCAGGTCATGTTCCATGGGGCGATATGGGACAGACAAGGATATGCTCAGAGAAGAAATTTGTCGAGATGACCTATGACTGTATTGAAGCTTCAGTTGGACAAGGCCACATGCAATCTCCAGGTCTGAGAACCTCAAGGCGTAATGCTCGAGTCCTTGACGGCTCAATCACTTATGTTTCTGAAGAGACTACAAAATCCGAGGACGAGAATGTGATCCAGAAGGACGATACAAGGCCATCTGAAAGGGCGCCTACAAGTCAACGACTCGGACGAAGGGGAGCTTGGACGCAGCTTGAAAAGCAGGATCTACCACAGTTCTCATTTTACCAGATAGCTCCCAAGAGACACTCCAACCTCGCGGTTCGGCGAGGCCATAAAGCATTCCCATTGCTTAAGCTAAATCGAGTGACCGACAAAGGGAAAAGAGACACTGCTTCGTCTGATTTGATCCCAGCTGCTTTTCGAGGCTCTCCAACTGTCTATTGTTCCCCTATATGGCCTCATGCCCTGAATTCTACTTCTCAGAATCCGGCTTTGGCTGAAATGCTCGGACATCTTCGTGAAAAGTGTGCATCATTCTCTTCACGGGTATCGTTGCCACCGGATTGGTTCTATCGACCTCGGTCTCAAACGAAGGATTTAACAAAGCTGTCGGATACAGCTACTTCTCAGTCACACTCTGATGAAGACGAATGGGCTTTCGCGGAACCTTTATTGGACATGATCAATTCCTTCTCAACTTCTGCTAGAAGCTATTCTATCGTACCGAAGGACGATATCCCGAACATTTCGCGTATGCCATCTGGCATTACCAGCTTTCAAGCCAGTTCCTCATTCGTGGAGTATAATCGAACGAAAAAATTTCCCATAGTTTCAGCCCCACCAGCACGCTACCTACCGGTTCGGCCCTCCCTCATCAGTCCAACATCGCTTCGCACAAGTCGAGGGACTAGAAAAAATGTTCGATTTGCGGATCTACCCACTTCATCCCCCTCGAAAGCAATGCTTGTTTCCTTGGACGGATGCACAATGCCCTCTTCGTCAAAGAACAATCTCTTTAAGCGTCAAAACGTTGTATTCTCGACTTGGACACCCCCTACACCTGCACCTTCAGCTATCCGATCTCTCCAATCAGCCAAGCCATCTCGAGAATCTTGGTCAAATACTTTACCCAGTGATATCCTTCGATCGCCGCCACCGCCGCGGCGAAGGCCATTATCTCATCGCTATCCGATGTCCCCGAAGTTACCTTCATTTATTGATAGCAATACAATTGTTCGGACATTGAGTGGCTCTCCAGCCCGGCAATCCTCCGCGTGTAAACCGCGACCGGATTTTGTTGAGAAGTTTTCTCAGGCTCATTCACCTTCGAGAAAGCAATCATTCTTGATGAAAGGGAAGAAGACTAAGATCACAAAAGAGAATTTGAAGATTTCCCATCCTATTCCTATCACTGCAACTTCTCGGAAGAAACAAAGGGCAGGAACTGAGGGGTCGACTGAGTCAAGGAGTAGTCAAAGTCATGTGAATAGTCCTCTACGCAGCATATTTATGAAATGGAAGTAGTGCTGAATATGAATCTTAGTTGGAGACAAGGCCTGATGGTCTAGTAGTATGATTCCTTGTTAGGGTGCCTTGAGCACATATCGAGGAGGTCCCGGGTTCAATTCCCGGTCAGGCCCAACAGAGTCCTGTATTACCTGGTGCTTTCCTGCTGCTCGTTACTTGATGTTTCAGTGGGGCACTGGATTTGGTATTTTTGTACCTCCTTTGAACTCCCTCATGTCAATTACTGCTTCTGATAATTTGGAAGTCTTGTCCATGATCTCGTGAAATGTATTCACTTTTTGTTTTTATGACATCACCCGTCAGGTCTGTGAGATATATGCCCGTGCCCTAACTGTATCTTATTGATAGAAACGAGTGTTTGGCGAAGACTATGATGCCGACCATATGGTCGCGGTGCTGTATCTAATATGATGCAGAGAGTTTTGACAGAGTCTACTGGAATAATGGATGAGCTGTTGCCCGGGACCGAGGTTGCCTTCTGCATAAGCTTTCACGGACTTGAAGTCATCTGATTTTGTGATTAAAGCATAAATATGAAACAGGACCGGTGGCCACCCAAGAAGCATATATGAAGTCCTAATTTCTTCGTCTGCTAAATATCCGAGTTGAGTAGAGAGTAAATTCAGGCCAACATGAACCCGAACGCGGCAATTTTCAGAATAGCATTGATTCTGAAAATGTTAATTCAGATATTATGGCACATCGGCTGATACATCATTTGGGATTTCGAGAATGCCATCAGCTAAAACGCCTCTATTCCTGTCCTTTTTTCGGCTGCTCGAACAGGTAAGGTCTAGATGCTTTGGGGTTCTAGTGCCGGAGACAATGTACCTGAAAGTCTATTCTCGCAGTATGAGTTCAACGATATAACTCACGTTTACAAGTCGCTATGCAGGTCCACAACACCTTTCGACTCGAGGAAGACGAGGTACTAACACCATACACTTCTGCCTCCCAGATCCAGCCCCTGCGCGATGTCAAAAGGGCAGCGCATTTTCTCTCACTGGCTCGGCTGTCCGCATCTCACGGACCCAAGAATCCGTCCGTAGGAACTTATCTGGTGTGACGGAAATATGAAATATGGGTTCAAACCAAACCTTGACCAAGCTGGGGATGCACTTCTATCTCAAACTATAGTATCCGTCACTACAGTCGACTAGTCAAAGAATCGATGGCCCGTCATGTCAATTTCTTAGTCTCGTCCATGAATATGTATCCGTCAAGCCTCTGTAAATTGCATCCAACACTGTGGTCTTTACAGAGCTCTGGCCATTGTTAGTTGTGGGACTATGAGTAGATAGACAACACCCTCACTTACAACCACGATATTGACTGCAATGACAATAGGCAACCTCCTTATCGTTGGGAATACACTCCGCGCGTCACTCGTCGCGAAAACCGATTTGTGGCACAATCGTTCCACTGTCATGCATCATCAAAAGAAGGGCTTGCTCCTGCAGTTCATCACCGATGAATTTTACCACCAAAAAAGCGCCCGGCATACAAAACGCCGGACTGAATGCAGTCTCAATGATTTTGTTGCGGCTGAAGCCTATTACAATCTCAATGATTTCTGATCAAGGAGCACCATTCGGTTCCCCCTCAAAATTCGAGCGAGATCGATGTATTGTCCTGTCTCAGGTGAGATCTGTTCTTTCATCTTGGCTTATCTCGTTTGAAAAGATTATGGCATCGGGAAAAAGCGATAGGGTCACTGATTCAGTCGTCTAATCCTCTCCAAGTCCCTCGTCCGAACGAGTAATGGGCAAAAGAAGGACCTATTTTTGTCTTTGTGACTGTGACATATTAATGATCTCCCTACTGTCAACGTCAAATCACATCGGATGTTGACGTTGCGCGTTCGGTAAGTATCGTACTCAGAGAGGAGACTCTAGCGGCCTGACAGAAGAATTTCCAATTGATTCCTTTTCGATGAATAGCTTCGTCGGTATCATAGCATCGCAACCGACTGTGGTGTTATAGTTCTACTTGTCCACTGGCTGACAAGCAACCAGGCCATTGAGTCTCAATGCCCAAGGAGGTATACGTACGAACAATGCAGAAGGGAGAACTTGTTTTATCAACCGATACAGGGTAGTAATGTTACTTGACACCGAAGTGAGACCATTTTTTTCTGTTTTGTTCTCGGCTTGAATAGATTTTGCAAGTGTTTATCCTGAGGGTGTGCCGCCCAGATGAGAACCAGACAGATACCAATATTGTCATCTTTATCATCCTCGTTAACCGCACGTCACCCTCTCATGTCTGGGAAGGTTTTATAGAAAGGGGTTATTGACAAGGACTTGGGGCCCATCCTTAAAATTAGATATGCTCCACGGGAACACGGACTTTTTCCATGTTTTTCACCGCACACCAACAAGACCTTCAAAAGCAAAAATTATCCGGTTGAGAAATTATTCGAAATTGAGCAATTTGCCGTCATGTTTCGGGATGAACCCACTCGATATAACTTCTCAGAGTAGATGAAAAGCCCCTAAAAACAAAAAAGTTGATCCCACGCTTCCAGATTTACATCTTGATCTTTAACCCCAATCTCCATACCTTCTTCAAAAGAATTCCTTTTTGAGGATATATGGTCGATTGATTTCCCACGGTGTTACTTTCAGGGTAGCGTGAAAGAATTACAAAAAGTGACGTTCATTGGGGTGTGCCAAAACAAGATGCCCGAAACTTTTATGGAAGACAAACACGTCAAAAGTGACGCTTCGGAGCTCATGCTTCTCTGATCCATCTGCATCTTATGATCTTGGAAGAAGCAGTTTATGTATGTGTCTTCATCAGGGTTCCACTTCTCTTTCAGCAACTACCCGGTTACGTATTTTACGCTAGTCCTCTTATGGACAATCACGTGCATATAAAACAGCCTAACCAACTGGGGTTAACTGGGCGGATGCGGCAAGTCAGCATCAAGACAAGGATTCGGGTGTCAAAAAAGAATAGAAAAGGCATTGCATGAACAATCAAGCATAGAGTGGCACTTTTTATTGTCCTCTGGTAGCGTGTAGCAACTGTAATCAGTGGAAATTCAAGTTCCGCTCCCCTCGCACTGCGGGCCAGCATTGAAGGGGGTAAGATCTCCGGAGGTCGTTGATAGGATCTCTCACGCGCGACCCCCATGATCTGTTTTTCCTTGGGTTCTTTTTCTCGCGCCGAGTTTATAGAAAATTTAGGAGAACATCCCTTCAATTCCTTTTCATCAAGAATGTGCACCACTTGAACTACTCCGAGAGACCAAGAAAACAATAAACATGATAAGTATATACAAATGCGTATTGCTCGCCAGCAAATGCAAACAGGTATAAACTGAACTGAACAAGAATCAAGGAGGGTATTGAGAAATATGGCTAGAATACAAGTTAATTGCGATAAGAAAGCGAATGTAGTATGAAATGGAAGAAGTCAAACAAAATCTACAGGCGTGTTTATAGTAAGTGAAGGACAATTCAACGATTTAAGCCCATCATAGACAACTATTGTCGACAGTAACCACACGATTGGTAAGGAGGGGACAATTAACGTGTATGAAAAAATAGCAGAAATATAAGAATACTACGCGTTATTCAAAGTGAGCTGATGGTCCAATGATCCGGAGGGTCAGCGTGGTCACGACTTGGTGTAACAGGAATTCTTCGAGCGCAGGAGTCGATCATGTTCAGGATGCTATTATCCACGATCATCCCCACTGACATAGCCTCCTAAGCTTGCATGACCTGTGCCCGGTCGGCTGTCAGATTCATATAAATCGAAACCATCAGGAGGGTATGTCAACTCTCCTGCAGAGTGGAGAGGGGGGAGCAGCTCTGAGTGAGCTTGATGATTCTGGTATCCAGTCAGCATCGTACTGTCCGGACCCAGTCTTTCCACCGTCCGCGGAGGTGAGGTTGGGTGGCTGGGCTGGGATGGAAGGGAAGAAGGCATGTACGGTTGGTTAAATCCTACACGCGAAGCCAGAGTGCTGCCAGCGTGCCATGAAGACGGTGTACCTGCGCTGTTGAATCGGCGCAGGTTACCGTAATCTTCACGTTCGTATGGAGGGTATCGAATATCTTCGATGGGCACGGCGAATCGATCGGCGGAGCCTGCATGAGGGACATTAACAGATAAGCCCATTGCGGAATGCTGACGGTACTGCATCACTCCATAACGAGCATCGTAGGTGCCAGATTCATCAGGTCGCATGCCCATGCTAGGGATCCGGCGAGCGGATCCATTGGATAGGCCAATAACGGTTGCTTCTTTTTTGGCCTTTCGCCACTGTTTACGTCGATCTTTAAATTCTGTTGTACACAGAACATGAGGTGAAACGTTGAGCCGTGATAGTTGGACAAAACTTACCGGCAGGCGTACGTTTGGGGCCATGCTTTTGCATCTGAATGTGTGTATTCAGGTGGTTCAGCGTACCGTATCCCTTGCCGCATCCCGGCCACGAGCAGAAATAAAGACGATGGATCTCATCGTGCTTACGACGGGGACGTTTCTTGACCGTGTTCCCAGGTAAAGCTACAAATGAATAAGTCCTGTGATTAGCGTCGCCGACGAGATTGGCATTCGTTTGAGTACCCCTCTGCAAGTTTGGCGCCTCTGGCTGGAGGCCGAAATGACTGTAGTTTATTGAACCGAGCTGAGGTGCAGACGAGGTGGAAGTAGCCGTGTTAGGGGGAGATGGGCCATATTGATCACCTGGTGAAGGGGGGTAAGGAACGCTATTAGGAGAGGCGAGCAAGCCACCATGAAAATTAGGATTCAATGGCGAAAGTGGTTCGTAAAGACCTGACTCGTATGCATCATCGCCTTGTTTCCAGTTTGATTGGGGTGAGGGATAATCCGAAAGAGTACGGGCACCTCGCAATGACCCTCTCTCCAAGCCTGAGAAGTACGAGGAAGAGCGGATAGGTTGTGGGATAGGCTGTGGTGGAGGATTGAAGGCAAAGGGATATTGAGACAGGTGTTCACTGGAGTCACACGGAGGGCCATAGGGAGAATGGCAGCCGAGGAGTGTTGGCTCAGACATGCGACGTTGCTCCAGACCAGGACCAGGCTGGGCGCAAGTAGTCGAATATTTATCGTGAGAGCCTTGGCGAGTACGACGGTCTGTCAAAGCTTCTGAAACAGTACGATCATCCCCCGAATAAGGTGGAGCGCCTGTAAGGGGGAAGCGGTCTTGCGAAGGTGGCGCACTGATGGGGTGGGGAAACGAAGGTGGACGATGGATGTCCACGGGAGATGGCGATTCGGACAGGTAAGACCCGACGGCGTCTGGATTCCTTATTGTATTTGCACTGGTATCATCGATGGAGAGAGGGTGAGGCGCGGGATACGGAGCTACAGCCAAGGATGAGCGAGAATTGGGGTCAAACATGTCTGTAGTGGGGGAGGTTGCTGGAGATTCAAAGACTGCAGCTGGGGGACCAGAGCCATACTGAAACCGGATAGGAGAATGAGGCGACGAATTGTCATCATCAACTGAACCTGGTGGGGAGTCTGAATGAGCTGACGGAGCGGTCATGGGTACAAGGTCACCGAGGTCAAAGAAGGACGGAAGCTTTTGGCGGGGGATGTAGTCTTGAATGGATTTTGAAACGTCTAGTTGAGGGGGAGAAAGGACCTGGGACATCATCGGAGACGACAATGGCAGGAGGAAAGAGATGATTTTGCGAGAATTGCTCGTCTCTTGTCTTGTACAACTCTCGCACAGATCTGAGATCTGCGTGACGTGACTCTGGTGTCAGATTAATTACAGTTCAACTTAAAATCAGCACTCACTTGCCGAACAATCATTGAATCAATAACATCACATTGAGCTTCTGGGTTTCCATAAGGAAGCTACCTTTTTAGGACTGCTCTCCATGTCACGCACATATCGTTTCACGGTGACGTGACATATCGTGACGCGACGCGAAACTCGTCACCGTCCAGTTCAACTGACCAGCGGCAACTCAACTGTTCCACCGATCGCCTTCCTTTTCGGGGTCCTGTCCATTTTCCCGCCACGCATAGTCCCGCTCACTCTTTTGCTATCTTCTTTCCGCCTGCTTCCGCCTGTGTGTAGGCACAACCTAGGAACGACCGGTTCCGCCGTAGCCTGACATAGAATATGAAAATACAGTCGGACCTCGTCGGAGTCTCCATTCAGTTGTCACTGCACAATCTCAGATTTCACTTACGATACTACTCATGGATCTGTTCGGCTTTCCATGCCGTGGCCGACCCTGCATGACCAAACATGCTAAATATCCTGCAGCCTGTCGGAACAGCCCACACAACTTGAGCCATAGTGTGCATGAGTGATGTATCTTCCCTCTAATGCATTATCCATGATCATCCGATCGCTAGCAGATGTCCCCACTTCCGGAAGAACACAACCTTTTTACCGCGACGCCCGTAATACCCAGGATTTCATTGAACAATAAGCATGGCGCGTATCTCTTAGTTATTCCCGCCCTCTCCACTCGACAGTGAGATGGAAGTAAGTCTGTGTAAGCTGTCAAGCCTTCTGACATCGCAGTGCTTGTATCTCCATTGCAATGATCCATCCTCGGTGGGGCGACACTCGAATGTATGTTGCCTATCTGCGATTTATTGTTGATTTGTTACAGCCCGCCCCATAGCAACAGATTTAACAGATCTGCTCTTTCTTTTCCGGTATAAGCGGAATGGACGAATGACATTGGCTGTTGCCGAAGAAGGAAAAGTCAAATGGCAGCACGCTTGCATCGTTGCCCTCGATCAAGCCATCATTCAGCTGCTGTTATGTTACAGCTTGTGTCATGATTTCGAGGAAAATCGCCGGATCTGGCGGATCCGCCACAATTCATGGTTGTCAGAGGAGCTACCAACTCTTTGCAAGTGAACCAATCGGGTTTAGCGCTCAAACCAGAGTTTTTAGTCATATAGTACACGTACACACCATGGCAGTATTACCGATAGAGATCGACATCGTTCAGCTGCTAGGAGATGTATATTTGACTGACTTTGATCCGTTTTGAGGTCTTTTGCAGTGCATGATGATGTCTTCACCTGACAGTATGTGGCGGCGGCAATTGAAAGCAAGCGTGCCATCTTGGCACAACAAAAACTTCAACACATGGTCAAAGTTGAGAATGCAGGATTTCATGCGGCGTTAAATCTGGGGGATGGGGGGATTCACAGATGAGAATAATCAGAATCCCATAAGACAAGTGTAGAAGATAACGTTATGATCTGTCCTTATAGATGTTTGCTTGGCAAGGCGAAACCTATTTTGAGTAATGCAACCCTTTGGATAGAAAAAAGTGAGAAGTATTATGCAAATAGGTAAAGAGTACCAATTAGTGATATAAGGTAAAGTTCGTCGACAGCGCTTACAGCATATATTTAGGGAGTGTTGCAAACTGGTTCACTCCTGAGAATAGTAAACCGACACTGATGGTAAGGTAGATGTTAATGTGGCCTAGATGACTAGTGAGCTATTCGTTTCAGTTGCTCTTTCGAGCAATGCTGGAGACATGCGCAAACGTAGTTAACGGAGATGACAGCTCCCGTCTACATAGAGCTAAGTTCAGCTGAGAATATTCAGCGTGTTCGTTTCCAGCACTGAAAACAACACCTCGGCGAGTCCCGTCGGGCCAGTCGTGCATGGATAGATCTAATGATGGTGGAGTCGCATGACTCTGGGCGTTTTCCGAAGCCGGTTCAAACATCATGACATTACAAACCACGTCTCTCATGAGCCACCAAATTCTGGCAAAAAGTGCGCCGAGCCTGATCTGTAGCGAAGTAGACAAGCTGCAGCATCGGGTGCATGTGCATATCAAACGTGCAATGAGGTTTGCGATAATGACAGGAAATCAGAAGTATTGCGGACCCGGACACACACACGTGATCTTCCATAAATAGAAGCCCCTATCGTGCACTCGATTCGTTTCACGGACTGTTGCCATCATGCCTCGGCCCTCCAGGTCGTCGACGACAATGTTTGAGGCTCGTCCAAGGCGGTCCACAAGGATCAGCAATCGCCAAGGTCTGCTTTCCTCACATGTCTTCTTCTGGCTTGACGTATCTTTCCTCAAACAGTCCAGGATGTGTCTATGGATCCTAGGCAGCCGCCAGCAAGAAAAAGAAAGACGACAAAGACGACAAAGAAGGATGCTCTGCTTGCTGGATCTCCACCTTGTGCCATAGAGTGCGCAGAGAGGCCCAATGCGATTGCTCAACCTACTGTCCTGTCAAAGGCCGATTTACAACGAGCTTCTCGGATGTCTGCCTCTGAACTGAACAGGAGGGAGGGAGATTTACTGTCTCGAGAGGAAGATTGTAGAATCCGTGTCCAGCAGATCGACGAGCGAATGCAGGCCTTACTCGATAGGGAAGACGAGGCAGCGGCAAAATTGTCGCAACTAGCGAAAAAGGAGGCTCAAAATGCTCTTAGCCAACTGGAGGAACATTTCACCTGTGCATTGTACGTCAACCTTTATGATCATCAATGACAGTGGCTAACGCCAACAAAGGTGCTATGAAATAATGGCATATCCTTACTCTTTGCACCCAGGTCATTGTGGTCACACATTTTGCGCCATCTGCATCCTCAAATGGTTCTTTTCGCGGTTGCACCGTGTCTGCGGGGGATGGCATGAAGCCGTTGATTGTCCAATCTGCCGCAGCGTTCTGATACTCACTCCTGACCGTGTTCCCCGTTCCAATATGACCTTTCCCTTTGTCCCCAACCGTGTGGCTGCAGCAGTTGTCGAGTCTCTAATTGAGCGACTTGCGATCTTGTCGTTGCCTGTAGTAAAACGAGAATATTCCGAGGCTCTCCGGATATCCGAGCCCGACAAGGAAGGGCGTATACGTAAGAAAGAAGTTGCTAAACTCGAGGACTGCGACTGTTCTTCAGAGGTTGACCTTGATGCTTGGAAGGAAGGGGGTACTACGCGAACAGAATGGCTGAAGAGAGACAGGTGCGCATATAACCATGTCTTTCCTCCTAGTTTATCGTATATCCACCTAGTGACGGCAAGCGAGAGATGAACCAACTTCTTCATTCGTGGCCGACCCTCGGGTCGAATGATTTCCTTTTGCTCAAGCAGAGGCTTGAAGTATAAAAGCGCATTGTCTATTAATCATGTCCCCTTGACTTTCACGTCTATCGATTACCGATTTTCTGTCTGCAACAACATCGATCCCAAAAACTGCGCATGCACAAATTGTTTTCACAACGATCATTTATCATCATAACCTTAGGATACCCCTGTAATCATCATTCAATGGTGAGCAGTGACTTACTTGGCCTCAACATTGGTAGAATTCTGGATTTTAAAAGAGACCGATACACACAAAATAGTCCAGGCAACTATGCACCTTCAGAGGAAGAAGCATCGCTCTTTCAGGCCTCGTATACCCAGAATCTCCTGCGAATAAATTCAGATGAAGGCCTTCAGAATGTTTAATCGAGAAAATTACCCAATCTGACGGGGTTACCCAAAGTTCAGATATGCTCTCCATCTTGCCGAGTACAGCCGCACCTTTCCAGGCGAGGATTTGGGGGCTAACATCCTTGGGTGGTGGGATAACTTGTACCTTTTCCATACCTGATACAACTGGTGTAGCAATAGCTTGCAACCTGGAAACATAATTCAGATATAATCGGAGCATTGAAGCAACGACTTTACCTGCTTTCAAGAGCGGGAGCTATTCCAGATATTTGCGTACTACCACCTACAAGTAAAACCATTTGTAGATATTTACGGATGCGATCTTCCCCAGCTGCACGAACACTATTAAAGATAGCCACATCCAATGGCAGCATACTGGCTTCAAAGGGAACGTCAATATTGTAACCCCCTGCATAGACAGGGACTTGAGCCGGAGCAGCGGGAGGTGTGGTTTCCGAAGGCTGAGAAGTCTGTGAGTTAGCTTCCGCTTGAACTTCTGTAGGTGTCTGCGACGTCGATCTCGAAACACCGGTAGTGCTCGTGGTCGTTTCAGCTTCAACTTTCCCAGGAGTCGAGGTACCTTTTACAAGATTACATTAGCGACCAACCGGCATCAGTGAGGACGGACATAACATACCTGAGGCTTGGGTCGTAAGCTTGGACTTTGTGGTGCTTTCCTCAGTTGTAGTCCCAGGCATAAGGTGCCGAGTGGATATTATCATTGCATTTGTCTGGTGTGGTTTAAGATGAAGTGTTCAGGATTGTCTAAGATATCTTACAATGATATCCGAAGTTTGCTCAACAATTTCATCAGTGACCATTGAATTTGGTGTGTTCCTCCTCGTTGGGCGTTTCGCGTCAAATTGAATGACACGAGGTTCAAAAAGGCACTGAAGCAGATGATCCATAGTGATAACGACCAGACAGGCAAGAGAGAGACGTACCATGGGAGCTAAGATAACCTCGTCGTAGACACGGAAACCGTACTTGACAGTAGGCTGATTTGGCCTGCGAACCTGAAAGCCACATAGATTGGTTGCGACATCACTCTACCAACGAGCTTAATACAAAGGATAGGTGCGAGATGCCTCGAGGAGGCTTACTTCCGTCAGAGTGCACATTTTCGCCTTTAGATCTTCCATGATGTTCCAATCATATGATCGTACAAGATCCATTTCCTTGTAAGGTAGATAAATTCTCTTGAGCAGGACAGAAAGAAACTCAGTAATATCATCTCCCCCCACCCCCAACCTCATTCTGTCCCGGGATGTCATCTTGCCATTTCATGACAAATTACGATCAACGCACCTCGTATCAGGAATAACCATTCCTTCTTCAATGCAAGCGATACTGGTTGTCGTCGCACCAATATCAACTACACAAGCATTAGAAACACCAGCACCATAGGTCGCAGCCAGGGATTCCTAACGTTTGATGGCTTGAGGGAGTGCAAACCAAGAATAAATCAGAACAAACTTGTTGAGCACAGAATCTTTTAAATCCCATGGATATCAGCAAATTTAGAAAATCACAGACATAAGCTCTGTCGTAGAGATCAGGAATGACCAGAACAACAGAATAGTCCTGTAGTGGGGGTGAGATCGCTTCTGAGGGTCCTCCTCTTGTTGCATACCTTCAAATCCCTTCGCTGGAGTCCACATTTCTCTTGCAGCCCCCAGAGAACAAGAGCCTCTAAATCACTCAGTACCACTCGTACTGAGGGATAGTCGCGGAGGTTGAAGTTCCGGTTATAGATTGGGTAGCGGACTATATAACCGGCATTTTGAGGATCTCCAATGCGAAGCGCCTTTTTTTGGTAGAAGTTAGATGTCACGAGTAGATGGATGGCAAGAAAGTGATACACACAGTGTCTCCCACTAGCACATCCTCGGTTGAAGTATGGTCAATCCAGTCTATTTGCATAGGGTCATTTTGTTCAGAAATGATTTCCGGTTGGAACTGTTTATTGAACGTCGTTGATATCGTAAACGCGTTGTAAACGGTACGTATTTTGAAGAAGCGCATCCGTTCTTTCAAGGATCCTATCATACTGGCTAATTTGGCATCAAACTGCCAAGATTTATGAGTCTACAGTTTGATAGAGTAAGTAAAAAGGCGTACTGGGTCCTTATTGTTGGCCTCCTCTGTTGTTTCTTTCTGCTGAGTTATTTCATCTTGTGTCATTTGCGACCAAGGGCGAGCTACATTTCTGATATGTGTTACTTCTGGCATCCCTGTTCGGCACTTGCGAGCTACCACACAGGGGATAGAGAGGGGAATGACATCAGAGGCCCTTCCTATTCGGAGAAATCTTGAACCGGGATGTATGACAATGACCTGAGAACCACGTCTTGGAGGAATGGAGCTGGATGTAGTAGTCTTCATAGGTATGGATTCAACCTACCTCTGTGGCTCAGCAAGAAATTGGGTAGAGTCCTCATTGTTGCCATCATGCAGTCTTTTAGATGTGTTTCTTGACCAGATAGTTTGTGTTTCTGACTTAAGATATGTAGAATTGACATGCTTTGGGTTTGCCCTTGCTGAGGGTGAGCAGCCACTCTAGGAAACGAGTGAACCCGAACTGACGACGGAGGCATACTAAAAGTAGTAAAGCGCATCCCTGCCTCGTCTTTCTTCACAGTCGAAGCGCGTGGCATTGCAATAGTATGCTAAACTCTTTGTTGCGAAAAGATGCACAGAAAGGGGGATATATAAATACAGGTACAAGAATAGCAAAATAATGGATTATTCCCACGGCTACCAGAACGCACACCAACCTGAGAAACACTGGCAGAGATTTTCCAGAGCAGTTGATTGGTTAATGAGTTGTTCGACCTGTTCTTGTACCGTTAACTGCACATCTGGATTGAAGTCGCGGCCTGATTCGTAGGTTCAAAAATGATGATCATTCACCAAACATAAGTAACATACCGGTCAACTTGTGTTGAACGCGATTGAAGACGAACAACGCCCTTTCATTCCGCACTTCTTGAGCACCAAGTTCACCTTGAGTCTCTATATTTCGATGACAAATTCAGTGGTAAATTCTCGAAACCGATCAGATAAACAAACCATTGAAGATCTGATCTTCGTTCGCTTTGGCCTTTCGGGATGGCCCCTGAGGGTAAGCCGCTGCTCGCGCTAACTCAGCAGCACGATCAGGATCAACTTATAGCTAGTTAGCTTGGTTCACAATCCGCGGAAAGGTGCCCTCACTTTCATTACGTCGACCGTCAACTTCCGTTTGCATCAAGCGCCAGTTTATCAAAGGATCATAGACGAACGCCTCCAGCACTGCCATCAAAGATTCCTTATTGTCGCGAAGGACAGTCATAGTAATTTCACATGTATTTCTGAAGCTACCTTCGATACCGCTGACCTGCATCCGAGAATAAGTGGCGAATGACATCAACTATTGATTATGGCACGCACCTCCATGGCGTGAGTCAGCATCCTCGTCAATCGGAATGGTACCTTCTCAGGGAACTTTTCACGATGCATGGCCACTTCGAAACAGTCACCAAAGTCAATATGAACGACCTTCCCAGTGCTTCGCTCCAGCATTATATTGGAAGGATGTCGGTCCCCCAAACCAAGAATGTGTCCAACCATGCTGTTGACAGCGAGCGACCGAGTGTAAGTTGCTCGACGCTCCAACCAATGCTCCGAATTGGTACTCTTCAGCCACAACACGCGGTACAAGTCTTGACCGGTAGTGTTCTCCAAAGCGTATTCGAAGACTTCGACCTTCTGCAACAATGTGAGGTTTTCATAATCAGGAGCCATCTACGATGTGGTTAACTGAAATCGGGGACCGTCCTTCCTCTCTAGAGTCATACGCACCTGAAGCATGAGTCGATATTCGATATTAAGTAAAACTTTTCTAGAGTCACGGTAATCTCGGATGAGTACGTGTAGGGTATCACTGTCTTGCACCCAGCCCAGCAAACCGGCGTTGGGAGCGAGCGGTATCACAGGGTATCGTTGAATATGCAATCGTCTTTGAAAACTATCGGTATCAACGGAGAGTAACGTGTTGACCAAACTAAATAACTGCATCACTCGTTCATCCTGACGTAGATCTTCATGACCCTTGAGGACGTATTGGTAATCACGACCGTCATCGCCCTTCAGGGATAGTCGTCTAGGTCTTTGTTTGGACGCAATCACTGTCAACTTGGTGGCAAAACTTTGAATCCTGATAACAGGCCTGCCACTTTGATAAGTTCCAGGAACTGCAAGCTCCAGATCCCGAGCCTTCAAAAGATGTGGCGACACGTATTGAAGGTCCAGAGTGGTAAGTTGTGGTAATTGCTTTTCGACGCGCTTGAATACCTAGTGCACACTGTTTGTCAGCGAAGTTCAGTGCACGAGTCATTTAAAACACAAACTCCGTAGTAAATATCCCATGCTCTATCCAGCTCGGCAGTTTCGCCATAAATCCTAAACCGACGACAAGCTTCACGAGCTTCATGCAGTTCTCTGCCAAAAGCTTGAGCAAACGAAGTCTCGCGGGCAGTTTCAGGACCCTAGATGAATCGTAATTAAACTGAGCTGTAAAAACATAAAAGTATCTTGCCTTTTCCAATAGATCATGTAGGGGTTCCAAGGCGGCTATCATTCCATCTGGATTCTTTTCCGTAAAGTAAAGCCGCGAAGCTTCTTCTAGTCCCTCATGCCACAACTCATGCCATAATATTGCAACTCGGAAGAGTTCTTGGCTGACCACTTGAGCCTAAGCAGGAATGAGATGGCTTCAGATAGATTGAATATAAGTACCTGAGTTACGATTATTGGACTATGTTCCCGCATCCGCTCCATAATGCCGAGCGCAGCATTTTTTCGCGCAATACTTGAAGATTTCGAGGCTACAGTCAAAGGATAGATCAAAGCTTGCGGATGGGCCTTTCCAACATCTGTGAGGAGATTGCTGATATTACGTCTGACATTCAGGTGTGGTGATTGGATTCGCGCAATGATCTGAAGAGATATAAGTGGGTATTCCGGTTCGAATCACGTGTCACCTGCTTGAGGGATAACTTCCAACCATGTATCGACGTCTACACTCGAGAAACCATTGGCCATTGCATTGCTGACGACATCATGAGCACCGAATTTGAACCACAAGGTTAGAAGTCGGAGCGTATCTTGAAGGGCATTGACATTAGTCAAAGCAATAGAGCGGAAGAATCCTAGACGAACATGAGACCGCAATAGTAAGAGGAAAACAAAGCAAAACCTTCAATAGCCTGAACAACATGTGCGGCAATCCCATCACCGGGTATATCATTGACACGTCCCTCGACCTGACTCTCTAATTCACCAATGACTTCAAAATTGGCGAGTGCCCAGGTATGCCAGGCTTTATACCATTGAGGATCGTAATGAGTGGCGAGAAAGTAGGAATGTAAAATATCTTCTGTATTTCTCTGTAGAATCGGTCAGACCACTCAAACAAAAAGAAAAAAAACTTTTTCTCGCTCACGGAGCTCCAAGAATCATTGAGTTGGGCCTGCCATTGGCCCTGCTTAAGGTAACATCGAGCAAGTAATTTCGATAGCTCTGTCAACTTCGATCTAGAAGCACTACTTCCAATCCTATGATGAGGACTGTCATCGGTTTCTTGCTGTAAGTCGTGCGCAAGTTGGGTAGAGAAAGTGCGAAGGAACTCCAGAGTTTTCTCTTTGGAGTCAGGTCGAGCCCACATGTACTTCAACTGTGCATAGACAACATTTGGAGTTGCTTTCCCATGATGTTCATGAAGCCGATACTGACATTCCACTGCCCTTAACAGCCGAACGTCCGGGCTGAACAAATTTTACTCACCTTTTCTGGTGATAAAAGAGAATTGATGGTCTTCTCAGCGAGAGCCATGCGGTCATTTTTGCGACACAAATTGGCGAATTTGATCCACATAACAGGGTCATCTTCAGGGTTCAAAACCAGGGTGCGGACTTGCAAAATCCTTTGCCAGACCTCAACATCAGGTTGACAACCTTGTAACCTGGCCTTCTTTTTCAGAGATAAAAATCATATTTATATAAACATGAAACACACCGCTTCAGCCAGGTTTTCCGGATAGTCATCTGGCGTTCAGGTTGATCAGCATATTGTTTGAATGCAATGATCTCTTCCAATTCCGACAACATTTGTGCACGAACCATGACTCTAGATTCAAAAAAATCGTTTCAGACGACCATCTGTCAAAGTCAATATGACAGAGACTCACCCATACAAACGGCCATAATTATCTCCAACGAAGGAACTTAACTCAGGTTCCAGTAAATCACGAGCTTTTGCAATTTGTCCGAGTGCTTTAGGGAACTGATTTTGCTGAACGAAGAGGATAGCACGATAGAACGCTCTGTCCGATGACTCCGGCTTCATCGTGTTGATGTAATCCTCCATGGAATCCCATTCATTGAGTGACCAAGCGGCAGCAGCCGCCATTGGTGCAATCTCCCTGCGATCTTCATGTGAAGCAGTCGCCCAATGTTCTCCAACACGCGTCGCCAGCTGGTCCCATTCACCAAGCGCATGTAGACATTTCATACGGCCATATTGAACTTCAAGATCAGTAGGGTCCTTATCTGCCGCCTTTTCGTACGCTTGAAGGGCCTCTTGCCAACGACCCAACCTTTCATACCATTCTTCATGCTTGGTCACATTGTATTGCTCTCGAGCACTTATTAAAGTTCCCCAAGCAGCATCATGTTGCTGCAATCGAGTATTGATGGAAATAAGGGACTCAACGACAGCAGGAGAGGCTTCGGAGAAATACTCGAGCTCCTTGTAGTGGAGAGCCTTCGCATACGCCATGTATTTCATTGCATACTCACCAAGGGTCCGATGTTCTATCGGTAGCGGCTTTTCTTCATGTTCCATAAATTCAGCCAGGTTGAGAAGTCGATGAATCAACTCAGATGGCGTATTATTGGATGTGATGGCAAACTCGATCGATCGAACCAGATCTTCCTAGAAGAAGACAAGAAACAAAAACAGTTCAACGCCAACCGCCACCACCACCACCAAAAAATCATAGTTCAGCTTACCTGATATTGGTCATACAGCTCGCTCCAGCATGACAAGAACGCCGCGTTAAATAGCTCCCTAGCAAGGGGAGGGTGAATGTCAACCAAACTCATACATGCTCGCAGGGCATGCGACGGTGATTCTTTCATAAACTCTACGCTCATCCGATGGATCCACTCAAACCATTCTTCTTTCGTAGCGATCTGAGATATGTCCCAAGCTTGTTTCAAGTGTTGTTGGTTGACGGCCATTTTCGTAGCCTCAGCAGGAGCAGAAAATTCAGGAGTTTTATTCGGTTCTCTGGAGTACATCAGCAACCAAGAAGATACTGATCCAACCATGAACATACAGGGAATCTTGCAATGCCATATCTTGCGGTAAACGTTCACCATTCAACAGCTTGCTGATCATATTCTCGTACACAGGATGAGGGGCAACCTTGTTCCGCACAATGCTCTGCTAGCACATGAGTTGCATCAAAACCGTGACTCGTCAACAATGTATACCTTGTTGACAGTTGGAACAAAGATAGCAAAATCGGCTCCCAGCTGCATCATCAAGGCACACAATGTTTCCATCACCGACTGGCGGAGTTCCGTATTTGAGTTATCTAGTACTCGGACCAAGGGATGTATAATGCGAGAGGCATGATCAGAGAAGTTGACCCGTCGTGACAATCCGTGGATCACCTGGATGGCCTTCTTCCGCAATTGAGTAGTGCCGTCACGTTCATATGCCTTCACGATTATAGGTATCACCAAATGAAGATATTCCTCTATATTCGAACCAAAAGTCATGAATGCATCGAAAACCTTGATTTGAACGGCACTCCGCTTATCATCTGGTGGTCCACCTTCAAACACCTTCAGAATGAGGGGGAGGATGGTGGGGAGAAAAGGTTTGAATTCGGCATCGAGTGCTCTACCAAGAGCTTCAATCAGAGCAACAATAGGAAGTTGGAGAGCAACGTTCTCCCAGAGCTCCGTTATCAGGGCAAATATGTCGGGCATATAATTACGAACATGCTGCTTAATAATACTGACAAGAATCGCAAGTTGTTGAAGATGAAATTCTTGTAACCTCGCTACGGATGTGCGAGTAACAGTGGCAAAGGCAGGGATGATCTAGATGCAAAGACGCATTCGTCATTCAGATGCAATCAAAATTTGACAAACAGACCTGCGGAAGGAAAGTGACACATTTCAACCCTTGAGTCTTGAATATAGACATAACTGCCTCTATCACGGTGTGATGATGGCTACTCAAAGCTTGGTCTTTCAATATCACTAAAAGCGAATTGATGACAACAGTCTGGAAATAATCATCAGCTCCAGACACTGCATTGTACTGGGCAATCGGGACTTGATTAACAGCCGCGACTGCCTTTTCACCGACAGCATCATCATCCGGCCGACTCTAAATCAATGCAAATTTAACAAGTTGCGTTGGAAAAGACTGTAGCAAACCTTTCGTCTGTACGGATCCAACGCCCCAAGGATACCAAGCACTCTCACGACCTCTCGGCGCACATTCTTCGTAGCCTCCATTCTGAGAATTCTTGAAAGCAAGGGTACAAGCTGAGGATAGTCAATCAAAGGCGCGATGACATGGCCCGTACTAGAGCAGACTTGTCCCAGAGCATGCAATGCAGCATCCCTCTTGCCGACTGACGCATCTGAAAGCCTTTCTATAATAACCTTCAAGAGTTCAGAAACATAAGGAATTGCATCTTCCCCAGATATGCACACTAGCTCTCCAACGCACATGAGGACATTGGCGGCGACGGATGGATTAACGTCATTGGCCTTAAGCAACAACACACGAAGCATGGGCAATGCATAAGGCTTGATGAGCCGTTGAGTAGAGCTCACGAGCAAAGTCAACAGACGCGTGCATTCTTCGCGACTCCGCCTGAGACAAGCTTGTAAGCATAAGACAACAAGAGAGGAACAAAAGACACCTACACAACTGTCGAGTACTCGAGTTCTGTGAGGAGCTGAATCAATGCTTTCCGTAGCGATGGCATCACATAAGCAGGGTTGTGTCTTGCGAGTCGTCCAATGAGGTTGACGGCAGTGACGCGATTCTCGAAAACTTCATCATTGAGAGCGATGAAAACAGATCGAACGTTCTCGGCTTGTGCAAGATGCCTGTCAAACTTCTCATGTAAGGAGGCGAGCACCGTCTGCCTGATACCTGCATCTATAGGGGAAAAATCAACTAAGGCATACGATATTCAAGGGAGGGAATAGTCACCAGGGTCAGCGATGCCAACAGTGAGAAGCTTGTCCAGAACCTCGCTGATGATCTCGATAGCATGACTACTTGACTGATAGCAGATGGGATCGCGAACGAAAAGTCGACAACAGGTTGTAGCAGCAGCTCTTCTGACATCTGCATGGTCATCTTCAAGATAGGGTACCGCACAGTTACGAACAAATTCATTCAAAACATGACCTGAAGTAGTAGAGGTGGGCTGGCAGTAAATGTTGGAAGATGATGAAACTGACCACTGAAATCAAATGAACCTAACGTAGTGAGTGCTAGTGAAAGGAGTTCAGGGTTCTTTTCATTGAACTTTTGTAATGGATCAATTGGTTCAGAGATTAATTTCACTTAACAGCATGAAACTCACTTGTGCTATAGCAACACTCGTAGCAACGTTCGGGGCGTCAGGTCTACCCACCGAAGGAGGCCCCCCAAGCGGCTTGTAATACTGGCCACTCAAAACCTGGGAGAGGAGGTCCAATAGCCGATCTTATTCA
>Ga0153944_1000098_pt1 | contig 36419 bp, 37 predicted proteins | sample TSNJ028MetaG_FD_104703 | JGI IMG/M metagenome (GOLD analysis project Ga0153944, IMG submission 104703) | Attine ant fungus gardens microbial communities from New Jersey, USA - TSNJ028 MetaG | ecosystem: Host-associated > Fungi > Mycelium > Unclassified | place: USA: New Jersey, Wharton State... | reverse complement strand
TATCATTGATTTTGCCACTGGCCTGCCGTTCTCTCCGTTGATCACTCTGGCCATCGCAATGAATATTATGTGCGCCATCACTGCAACAGCTTCCGGCGCCTGCGGTATCATCGCGCCCGCCCTTGGCCCGTTGTTTGTAAATATGGGTCTGAATCCCAACGCAGTGGCCCGTGTCATGGCGATTTCCGCTACTGGTTTCGACTCTGTGCCTCATAACGGTACCATTTCTGCTATCATCAACAACATTTGTTATGAAACCTACGAGAGCGCTTATCCCACAATCTTTAAGCTGTGCGTGCTTACCCCGCTGATCGGAACGGTTTTCGCAATTATCACCAGCGTGATTATCTATTAAGCCACAGGGCCTGCGTTTAATGGGAAAGCAGTGGCGCCTGGGCGTGACGGAGAAACACAACAAAGAAAGGAATGATAATGGGAATGAGACTGAAAGATAAGGTTGTAATTATAACAGGAGGAGCCAGCGAAACGGGCCGCGCTATTGCGACAGGCTTCGCTGGAGAGGGTGCCAGAGTTGTAGTGGCCGATATAAACATAGCCGGTGCGCAGGAGACAGCGGCCGCTGCCACGAAAGCCGGGCAGAAGGCATTGGCAGTTGATGTGGATGTCTCTGTACAGGCTCAGGTCGAGTCCATGGTGGAGGCCGCGGTGGCTGCCTTTGGCCGGGTGGATGTCCTGGTGCATGCTGCCAGCGTATTTTTGTCTGTTCCAATGCTGGAATGTACCCTGGAGCAATGGAACCGCGTCCAGGATGTGAACATCCGGGGCACCATGCTTTGTACACAGGCTGTCTGCCGGGTAATGAAGGAACAAAATTACGGGAAGATTGTCCTGGTATCTTCCACTGCCGGCTTTCGCGGCCGTGTAGGGCAGCAGGCTTACTGCGCCAGCAGAGGCGCATTGCTGGCCTTTACCAAGTCGGTAGGCCTGCAGATGGGCCGCTACGGCATCACGATCAACACCCTTGCCGCCGGATATCTGGACACCGACTCATGTGAGTCGCTGAAAGACGAGCCAGAGCTTAGGAAGGAGCGCATTGCGAACAATCCTATGCGCCGCCTGGGTGAGCCCGAGGACATGGTCGGTCCGGCCCTGTTCCTGGCCAGTGACGATTCAAAGTATGTCACGGGCACAACACTGGCCGTGGACGGCGGTATTGCTGCTTTCGTATCTGGTGTTGATTTCTAAAAATGAGGAGGGAAAGGATGAGATTAGACAATCGAGTTGCAATTGTGACAGGTGCCGGTACGGGTATTGGCAGGGAAATTTGCTATAGCTACGCCAAAGAAGGCGCAGATGTTGCTGTTGTGTACAGTTCCAGCAGAGCCGGGGCGGAGGAGACGGTGGCAGGCGTCGAGGCTATGGGGCGCAGGGCGCTCTTGATTCAGGCCAATATAGCTGACCCTGTCCAGATTAAAAATATGGTGGATGTTACCTATAAGGAATTTGGCCGCATTGATATTTTAGTGAATAATGCTGCCGCCAGAAACAATGCCGGACTGTTGGACTATTCCGTAGAGTATTGGGATGAGTGCATTAATACCAACCTGCGCGGCTGCTTTTTGGCAATGCAGGCGGTTGCTCCTATCATGATGAAACAGAAGTATGGCAAGATTATTAATGTAGCTTCCGTTATGGGCTATCGCCCCGCCATGGAGGGCCGCGCGGCATATGCCTCCTCCAAGACTGCCATGATGGCGTTGACGAAATCAGCAGCGGCGGAGTTGGCGCAGTATGGTATCTTTGTCAATGCCTTTGCCCCTGGAACGATTGCTACGCCTATTGCGTACCAGTCTGTTGATCCCAAGATGGCTGTTTCCTTAGAGCGGCTTAACAATTGTGTTCCCCAGAGGAGACGCGGGGAGGCCGGTGACATGGCTGGCCCGGCTCTGTTCCTGGCTACCGATGAATCCAGTTATGTGAACGGTGTTTGCTTTTTAGTTGATGGCGGCTGGGCGGCTGTAGATTGATCCGCTTTAATTAGTACATATATAATGAGGAGGTAAGTGAATATGGGAGTATTCTCAACAGATCAGAATCCGGTGGCTTTGTTTGGAGTGGATGCGCGTAAACAGGTGGGCATAGAGCTGAAGAAGCTGAATGTCAGCCGGGCAATGGTGTTTGCCGATGCTTTTATGGTAGATAACGGTAAGGCGGAGGAGCTTGCAGGCTACATCAGAGAGGCGGGGATCGAGGCCCTGATATACAAGGCGGAGGTAGGCGAGCCCACTTCTTCGTTCTGTGATAATGCAGCGGATTTTGCCCGCGAGAACAAAGTGGACGGTATGGTTGGCCTGGGTGGCGGCGCAACGATGGATACGGCAAAAATCGCCTGTAAGCTGGTGGCCAACGGAGGAAAGACAGACGACTATCTCGGATATGCAAACACGGCGGGCAATCATCCGATCATGCCCTTACTGCTCTTGACAACGACGTCCGGTACCGGTTCAGAAGTAAGTGTCCGGGCTGCGGTTGAGAGCGATGCCGGTGTCAAGGGCGCTATCAATCAAGGTGGTACGATGGCTATCGTAGACCCCACCTATACCTATACGGTTCCGCCGGTGATCACGGCAAATACCGGGATTGACGCGCTGACACATGCAGTGGAGTGTCTGTTTAACTGCGAGAACGTGGAGCATCTTATGGCGGATATGTATGCGAAGGAGTCCATTAAGCTGATTTTCCAGAACCTGCTGATTGCCTACGTGGATGGAAGTAATGAGGCCGCCCGTGTTAATCTGAGTTATGCGTCCATGCTGGCCGGTTTCTGCCTGCATCTGCGCAAGCTGACCTATGGACATTCCGCGGGAAATCAGATTTCCAGTAAGCTGCACTGCCCCCACGGTGTGAGCGTGGGCGCTACGCTGCCATCGGTAATTCGTTACGGTGTGAAAAACATTCCTGCCTTTACAACGCATCTCTGCGAATGTCTTGGTGTAAGGAACGATGCTGCTGCCCCGGATATCCTGATTAAAATGTTTGACGAACTGCAGAAGAACGTAAAGATGAAGAACATGAAGGAGCTGGGGATTGAACGAGAGTTCATCGAAGGCATGGTGGAAGAGATTAAGAAGGATTCCAAGTGGAAGGTTATGACTCCTCCGGACTTCGATAAGATGAAAGAATCACTTTATGAGGCATGGGATTATTGATGCGGATTTTGCATAGAATCTTTGCCTGAATGAGAATGGAGGAAATTATGAGTGCTCACTCAGACTGCGTAGTGGAAACAAAACACGGCAAGGTAAGAGGAAAGTATGAAAAGGGACTGTATACGTTTCTGGGAATACCATATGGCAGATATGGGCGTTTTCATGCTGCACAGGAACCGGAGCCATGGGAGGGGGAATGGGATGGGACCGTCTACGGTCCTTGCCAGCCCCAGGGTCCCATAGAACTGAAATGGGAAAACTGTGACGAAGAGGAGTTTACAGAGAAAAAGGGCCTGCATCTGAACGTATGGACGCCGGCCTGCGATGGTAAGAAACGCCCGGTCATTGTCTGGATCCATGGCGGCGGTAATCTGGAGGGAAGCCCCAGCAACCCGACCTGGGATGGCGCTCATCTGATCGGAGGGCACGATGCAGTAGAGGTTAGCATCAGCTATCGCCTGGGATTCTTCGGCTGCCTTTATCTTGGGCATTTATTAGGTGACAAATACGCCACGTCCGGCTCCAACAACGATCTTGATAAGATATTAGCTCTGGAGTGGATCCGGGCCAATATTGAACGTTTTGGGGGAGATCCGGACTGCGTGACGATCATGGGCCAGTCAGGCGGCGCGAAGTCGGTAGGGAACCTGATCGTTTCCCCGCTGGCAAAGGGGCTGTTTTCGCAGGCGATCATGATGAGCGGCTGCGCACACTGTCTGAAAGATCTTGGGACCGCTGAGGAAATCACGGCGAACTTCCTGGAGATTTGCGGCCTGAAAGCAGATGAGGCGGAAAAACTGCTGACTATGACGGTGGACGAGATGCTCGAAAAGCAGAATGCCTATCGGAGCAGATACGCCAATTGCTTCGCCTCTACCATTGATGGCGTTGTTTATACCATGCATCCGGCCGATTATATCGCTTCCGGAGCCTGCGGCGATATCAGCGTACTGATCGGGTACTGCGGGCAGGAATTCAGTGGCCATTGGTCTGTTAAGGGCAAGGATCCAGAGGTGCGCAGAGACATTTTCAGAACCCGCTTCAGTAAGAAAAACGCATCGCATATTATCAAACTGTATGATGAATTCTTAAAAGACAACGATGAATGCATGGCGTACCAGGAAATTGCGAATCGCTATTTCTATGCCAATGGATCGGTCAATTACACCTGGATGCTTGCATCGGCTGGCATTAAGACATGGTGTTACCGCTGGGATTTCATGGCGGATACCGGACCGATCCATCTGTCCGATCTGTCATACGTATTCCGTTATACCTTTGAGGAGGATCCGGAGTATGGACACGGAGCCCGGTATGATTACATGTCAAAAGTGATGAATGAAACCTGGATGAGTTATGTGATGAACGGGAATCCGAACAATGATCAGATTCCGGAGTGGAGGCCGTATACAAGTGCAACGAACGGACAGAGAATGTATTTCGGTGCCATACCTGCCGCGGCAGATTTTGATCTGAACCGTTATGACCATGACTTTGAATTTATTGAATTTTCTCTGTGATGAGTAAGGAGGACGATAATGTCAAACACGAAAGAACTTGATTTTGGTAAAAGGATGGGGTTTGGGTGCCTGCGACTACCTCTTCTGGATGATTCAGATCAGGCATCCTTTGATTACGAGACGCTGAACAAAATGATCGACATTTTCCTTTCCCACGGCTTCAAATATTTTGATACTTCCTATATTTACCATGCGGAGCAGTCGGAGGTAGCGCTGCGGAAGGCCCTGGTAGAGAGGCATCCGCGGGATTCCTTTCTTCTGTCTACGAAGATGCCCATCAAATTCATGAAGAAAAAAGAAGATTTGGAGCGGATTTTCGAGGAACAACTGCAAAAATGCGGGGTAGATTTTTTTGATTTCTACCTGATTCACAGCGTCAACCGCGATGCCTATACCAAATGCAAAGAATGGGGCGTATTTGAATTCCTGATGCAAAAGCAGAAGGAAGGGAAGTTCCGTGAGTTTGGCGTGTCTCTGCATGATTCTCCAGAATTCCTTGATGAGATCCTGATGGAGCACCCGGAGATCAACTTTGTGGTGGAGCAGATTAATTATGTTGACTGGGTCAATCCGGCCATTCGTTCCAAGGACATTTATGAGGTTGCTGTCAAGCATGGCAAACCCATTGTGGTCATGGAGGCCTGCAAGGGCGGCACATTGGCGGTTATACCGGAGGAAGCGGAAAAGCTGATGAAGGCTTACAATCCGGACGCTTCCATTGCTTCCTGGGCCTATCGTTTCGTCGCCAGCCTGCCCAATGTCCGTGTGGTGCTTGCCGGAATGCCCAAATGGGAGTTTTTTGAAGATAACATTAAGACAATGACGAACTTTGTTCCGCTGAATGAGAAAGAGCATAAGATTATCGATCAGGTTATCGAAATCATCAATTCCAATACGGCGGTCCCCTGTACCGGCTGTCGCTACTGTGAGCCGATGTGCCCGAAAAACATCGCTATCCCGGATGATTTTGCCCTCTATAATGACCGCAAGCGGTTTGAAAACAGCAATTTCAAAAATGGCGTCAACGTCCAGGCTAACTTTTATCGAAACTTTGTCAACCAGGGACGTGGGAAGGCCTCCGAGTGTCTTAAATGCCATAAGTGCGAGAAGGTGTGCCCCCAGAACCTGCCGATTGTGGAGCACCTGATGGAGGTGGCGGAAGCCTTTGAGAATTATAGTGGTATGGATTTCCTGGGCCGCAAAAAGGGCGGCATCAATGAGGTGGTAGATCGCTAGGCCGCAGAAAGGATACCAGAATGTTGGGATTTGTTGTTACGGAAAACAGGACCATGGAGTGGCGGGAATTTCCGCGCCCCAAGGTCTGTCCACGGGGCGCGCTGATTGAGACGAGGCTCGTTTCTCCCTGCACAACTGACGTACACGCTTTCGAAACAGGATTCAAACGTTTCCCTTACATGATCGGCCGTCCCTTCGGCCACGAGATGACAGGCGTGGTCACAGAGGTTGGCGCGGAGGTTCGGGATTTCCATATAGGAGATGAGGTGGCTGTTTCGGCTTTCTTGCCGGCTCCGGTCGGCTTTGACGCTATGGCGGGTCTTCCCCAGAACCGGGACACTTCGTATTTTTCAGTAAATGATCTGGAACGGGCAGGCTGCTTTGTGGAGTATTATTACGTGAAGGACGCCGATACACAGCTGGCCCATATTCCGGCGGAGGTAACGCCGGTCCAGGCCCTGATGGCAACGGATATGATGGCAACGGCGATTGCCGGTGTGGAGGAAGCGGATATCTGGTTTGGGGACAGCGTGGCGGTGCTCGGCATCGGACCGGTAGGACTCTGCTGCGTAAGAGCCGCAGTGCTTCGCGGAGCCGGAAGAGTATTTGCCATCGGATCGCGGCAGGTGTGCTTTGATGTAGCAAAGGAGTATGGTGCTACGGACTGTATTGATTACCATGACCCTGAATATCACAAGGAAATCAAGCGCAGGAACCGGGGACGACTGGACAAAGTGATTGTTGCGGGAGGCACCTTTGCCTCCATTGCGGACGGTCTAAAGCTGCTTCGCTACGGCGGCAAGCTGGTGAACCTCGTCAGCTTTGCGGACGAAACGGACGCGGTTCTTCCCGCCAGCGCCTGGGGGCATGGAAAGCCTATCGTGTCCTGTTCCGCACTTGGCGGACGTTACCATATGGAACGGATGCTTGAACTGATCGCACATGGCCGCTTCCGGCCGGAAAAACTGATCACACATGAATTCCATGGGAAAGAGAATCTGGAGAGGGCTGTCCTGCTGTTTCTGGAACATGACCGCAACCTGATTAAACCAGTCGTATATTTTTAAATCAATCGAGATATAGAATTACTAATGATTAGCATAGTCCTTTGGGCTATGACTACATTATACCAGGAGGGAGATGGATAAATGGAGTATGCAAGACTTGGAAATACTGGTCTTGAAGTTTCGAAAATTTGTCTTGGCTGTATGAGCTTTGGAGATCCGGGCAAATGGTCTATGCCGTGGGTGCTGAAGGAGGATGAAAGCAGGCCGATTATCAAGGCCGCACTGGAAAAAGGCATTAATTTTTTCGATACAGCGAACTGCTATTCCAATGGGGTAAGTGAGGAAGTGACAGGACGCGCATTGAAGGACTTTGTGGATCGCGACAAAATTGTGCTGGCCACCAAGGTCAACCAAAGAATGTTTGACGGACCCAATGGCGCCGGCAACTCACGAAAAGCGATTCTTTGCGAAATAGATAACAGTCTCAGGCGGTTGCAAACAGACTATGTGGATCTTTATATCATCCATCGCTGGGACTATTTTACGCCCATTGAGGAGACTATGGAGGCGCTTAACGATGTGGTAAGAGCGGGAAAGGCTCGCTATATCGGCGCGTCGGCGATGTTTGCCTGGCAGTTTGAAAAGGCCAGAAATGTGGCGGAAAAGCACGGATGGGCAAATTTTGTGTCGATGCAAAACCATCTTAATCTTATTTATCGTGAAGAAGAACGCGAAATGCTGCCCTATTGCGAAGACGCAAAAATTGCGGTAACCCCGTATAGCCCGCTCGCGGCAGGCCGTTTAACAAAATCGTGGGAAATAACGTCTGAACGATACAAAACAGACCCAACTCTTGCGGCTAAGTATGGTGCTGCTGCCAGCTTAGACCGGCCCATTGTAGAGCGCGTAGAGGAATTGGCAAAAAAACGTGGCATTTCCATGGTTCATGTTGCCTTAGCCTGGGTTATGCAAAAGTCCTGTGTTGCGTCTTCCATCGTAGGCGTTTCGGGGATTGCAAATTTAGATGGCATTATTGCATCTCTGGACGTCAAACTGACCGAAGAAGAAGTTATCTACCTGGAGGAGCCGTATAAGCCTCACAAAGTGATTGGCGCATACGAGAAATAAGTTGGGAAAATTTAAACATAAAGGAGGAGTTAGACATGATTGTATCTGCGAGTGAACGGAAGACGACAATCCGGGAGAACGTCAAAGGGGGCCCTGGTATCCTGGTTTGCCTTGACTGCATCGGAAAGAACGGAAAGATCTCGACCGAGGATACCCTTGGCAAGATCGGAACCTTGACGGAGATGATGATTCCGGTGGGTTACGGCATTGGAAAACACATCCATACAGAAGACGCCGAGCTGTTCTATGTGATGGATGGTGAGTTGACAATAGTAGATGATGATCAGGAATATGTGCTTCACAGAGGTGATCTCAATTACTGCTGCTGCGGTGGGTCGCATGAATTGATTAATAAGGGAAAGGAAGCTGTGACCGTGTTGTGCGCTGTTATTAAATAAATAAAATGAAGGAGGGTTACAAAAATGAGTGAGAAAATCGGTTTTATCGGACTTGGCGCTATGGGGTACCACATGGTCAAGAATCTCCTGAAAAACGGGCACAGCGTTATGGTGGTCAACCGCAGCCGGCAGGAGATTGTGGAAGAGCTGGTGGCAGCCGGCGCAGAAACGGCATCAAGACAGGAAATTGCGGAGCAATGCAGCATGATCTTCATCTGCGTACCCACCGGACAGGTCTCCATCGAGATTCTGTTTGGCGAGGATGGAATCGCGGATCACATGAAGCCAGGCACGCTGTTTGTGGAATTCGGCAGCCTGACGGTAGATGAGTCCATGTACTGTTGCGATGGGCTGGCAAAGCGGGGGGTGCGCTACATTGACTGCCCGGTCAGCGGCGCACCCACGCTGGCGTCCATTGGCAAGCTGGCCATGATGGCCGGTGGTGACGCAGAGGATTTTGAGCGTGCCAAACCGATGCTGGCTTGCATGGGAACCCCGGTGTTGACCGGCGGCCACGGATCGGGCTGCATTACCAAATTTATCAGCCAGTCTATCTGCGCGGCGGAACACGTGATTTTTGGTGAGATGTTCTATCTGGGCGCCATGGCTGGTCTGGATCTGCCCAAGGTTTTTGAGGCCATTCGCGGAGGTGCTTCCGGCAGCATGCTGTTGGATCGGAACATCCCTATGATGTTGGAGAAAAAGTATGACGCCGGTGCATTCCTTGGGACTGTGTACAAGGATCTCAAGCAGGTGGAGGCATTTGCACATGAGCTGGACTGCCCGATTCCGGTGTTGTCCTGCCTGACGGAAATCTATAAAGTGGAATCCCACAAGGGCCGCGATCGTGACGATGTCAGTGCCATGATCCGTTATTACGAGGAGCTGGTAGGCAAGGCGTTCGATGAATATGAAAAGAGGTAAGGGAGGAATTTATTTATGAATGTTTTAGGCTTAATTGGTCTTATTGTAGGTATCGCGTTTCTCATGTACTGCTGTATGAAGGGCATCAACCTTTATATCAGCACCATGGTCACCGCACTGATCATTATCGTCACCAACCAGATGCCCATTCTGGTCACCATGAACACCAGCTTTTTCTCCGGCTTTGGCTCATTCTTCGCTAGCTGGACGCTGCTGTATCTGGCTGGGGCCCTGTTCGGCAAATTCATGGAAATTACTGGCTCCGCCACTGCGGTGGCTAAGCTGATCCTAAAGTTTGCCGGCAAGCGATTTTCCGTTATTGCCATGTGCGTTGCCATCGGTCTGCTGGGCTATGGCGGCGTCACCGGCTTCGCCATCGTGTTCGCAGCGTTCCCGTTCTGTCTGCAGGTCTTCCGGGAAGCCAATCTGCCACGACGTTTTATCCCCTGTATTATGATTTTTGGAATGGGTACATTCCTCAACAGCGCTCCTGGCTCTCCACAGGGCCTGAACGTCATCACCACGGAAACTATGGGCCTGCCCCTGACTGCCGGTCCTTTGTGGGGGGCGATTGCCGCTATTTTCTGTTTTGTCATGGGCAGTGTCTGGCTGACAATTATGATGAAGAAGGCCGTCGCCGCCGGAGAGTGCTTTGTTGTCAATGAGAAAAAGGACAATGTGGATATCCCTGACAATCTGCCCAACGGTTTCATCGCGCTGCTCCCTATGATGGTTACCTGTTTCCTGATTAACTTCAAGGTTGATGGCACGGTTTTGGTAGATGTCAGGGTGGGTCTGCTCATCGGCGCACTGCTTTGCATCCTGCTCAACTATACGAGAATTCCCTGGAATCGGATGCTGGAAATTTTGGGAACTGCCGCCACTGGTAACATCAACATCTGTGGCACCATAGGTACTGTGGTCGCTATCGGCTATGTCGTGCAGGCTACGCCCGTGTTCCAGGACATCGTGACTTGGGTGACCTCCCTGCAGATTTCTCCGTTTGTCTCCCTGATCATTGCGGTGAACGTGATGGCTGCGGTGACTGGCTCAGCTACCAGCGCCTGTAGCCTGATGACCCCGATTCTGGGGCCGATCTATGTGGGAATGGGCCTGGACCCAGGTATCGTTGCCCGTACCATCGCGGTGGGTTCCACCGGCTTCGACTCCATGCCCCACAACGGCGCCATCGTTCTGGCTATTGACATGGCCGGCTGCAACCACAAGGAGGCCTATATGCCAATTTTTAAGACCTGCGCCATTACTCCCATTTGCAGTTGTATCTTTATGACAATCTGCTACACATTCTTCGGATAAGTCAGGAGACCAACTACCATAGGAAAGAGAGGGTTTATGATGTCTGTTACTTATAAAATTATCCCCATTGATTTAAATCGCCCTGATGGATCCGCCGAACCAGTTCATCCCAGTGTGATTTACTATAAGGCCTTGATGGCGATATGTACGAGATGTCCTTCGGCTGCTTTGCGCTGAAAAATAACGAGACGGATGAAATTATCATGGTGGATACCGGCATGGCTTCTCAGGAATGGATGAAGGAAAACAACTATCCGTTCCATTACGAGAAGCTGGACGGCGCTCCCTCCTTGAAAGAGGTGCTGGACAGCAAGAGAATTGATCCGGCTGCGGTGAAGACTATCATTTTCACCCATTTGCATCAGGATCATTGTTGTAATCTTGAACTGTTCCCTAACGCTAAAATGTATGTCCAAAAGATAGAATTACAGCATGCTGTTACCCCCACGCCAGTTGAGTGGACCTCCTATCAGAAGCTGGGCCTGCCGGGTACACCCTATTGGGCCAGGGCTTTCCATCAGCTTGCGACGGTAAACGGTGATTGCGAGATTGCCGATGGGATCCGGGTCTGGCTGACACCTGGACATACTCCTGGCAGCCAAACCGTTATTGTAGATACGAAGGAAGGCCCTTATGTTCTGGCTGGGGATAATTATTATAATATTGAGCAGTTTGAGACCGGCCGCATGAACGGCAATTTTACCAACCTGGAGGATTGGTATGAGGGCCGCGATCGCATCATGAAGTTTATGAAGGGAACTGGAGCCAGGCTGCTGCTTGTGCATGATCCGCTGACTTATAAGCAGGAATACTTCGGCTGAGGGAGTTCATTATCGTATCGTATATATCAAATTATTGGGGGACATTACCATGAAAAAAACACATAAAAGAATTACATCCGTGCTGCTTGGCGCACTGTTGACCGCCACGACTTTCTCGCTGGCCGGCTGCGGCTCCGGAAACTCTTCCGGCGGCAATTCCGCCGGCACTGGGAATCCCAGTTCCGAAAACACCGAAAAGACCTATGAGATGCAGCTTGTGTACGCCTATGGAGAGCAGACTATCACCGGAAAGAACATGCTTGAGTTTGAATGCCAGGTGGAGGAGCTGACAAGCGGGCGGGTACAGGTTGTAAGCTACCCTAACGGCCAAATAACATCTCCCGATAAGGAGCTTTCCCTCGTGAAAGAGGGTACTGTGCAAGCCAGCTATTCTGCTGGCGGCTCCTGCGAGACCATTAATCCGCTCCATGCGGTGTATACGGTTCCTTTTCTGATGACCAGCATTGAAGCTGGCGATCTTGAGCTTATCAGACGAGCCTATCAGTCAGAAGCCATCGAGGGACCCATCAAGGAATATGCCTCGGAGCTCGGCTATAAGCTGCTTTGCAGCAACATTCCCACGTTGCAGGGTAACTGGATCCTCGCCAACAACAAGCGCCCCGTCGAAAAGCCCAGCGCCGCTGCCGGCCTGAAAATCCGCGTACCCAGCGGTAAAATGTTCAGTCTAATTATAGAGTCTATGGGTGCCAGCACCACGACGATTCCCGGCACAGAAGTTCCAATCGCCCTTTCCCAAGGCGTTGTCGACGGAACCTGGGGCGGAACGGTCTATGCCTATGAGGCGCAGTGGATCACAAATTACATTACCTACCCGTATTGCTCCGTCAACGTAAGTTGCCTGTATGTCAACCAGGACTGGTGGAACACGCTGCCGGAGGATCTGCAAAAGATTATCGAGGAAGAGGCCATCCCGGCTACGCTCGACTTTGCTTACGCACAGCTGGAAAAATATGAGGTGGAGTCCCTGCAAAAGTTGCAGGATGAGTACAATGTAAAGCCCACATGGTGGGATATGCAGGATCCCGAGATCGTGTCCTGGATTTCCGATGTGCAAAAAAAGGGTATCGATATCTTTGTGCAGAACAATGGCGAAACCGGTCAGGCCATGATTGATGCCGCCCTTGCGTTGCGAAAAGAAATTGGCTTGCCGAACTATCAATAAGTACAATTTTTGAATTGTGATAGCCGTTTTAAATTTAAAATAAGGAGGGCGCAAAATTGCATCGGACACTAACAAAATTTGTCGATTCACTGTCAGATATTTTGCTGAATATTGGCATGGTTTGCATGGCGTGCGCAATGGTTCTGGTATTTGCTCAGACGGTGATGCGATACGTGTTTTCTCTGAACTATGAGTGGATCGAAGAGGTTTCACGTTATCTTATTATTTTTACAGGCTTTTCACTCTGTGGTTATGTGACTTATAACAAAGGCCACGTTTCCCTGGAGGTCGTGTACGACAGTATAAAAAATGAAAGGATACGTAAGGTGATGGATATCATCAGCGTGGCGCTGAGTACGTTTCTTGCCTGCCTGATCTTTAAATGGGCGATGGACGTGTGCATTAATGCCGGGTCTCAGGTTACGATGTCTCAAATATTCCCCCTGCGTCTTCCGTATAGTTTATTGCCTATCGGAATGGTGATTCAGATCGTTTTCGCGGTTCTTAAGATTATCGCTTTGATTTTGGAAATGAGCGGAGAGGGGTTGGAAGAAGAGGGCAAAGGAGAGGAGTGAATGAAATGCATTTAGTGATTGGTTTGGGATTGGTGGTCATACTCTTTTTATTGAATGTCCCAATTTGGGCAGCAATGACTACCAGTTCGCTCTATTTAATTCTGTTTGAGTTGGGGAAACCTGCCACCTTAGTTCCAATCTCGATTTTAAACGGCGTGGACAGTTTTACATTGATGGCTTGCCCATTATTTCTGATTGCGGGCAATATCATGGCATATGGCGGATGTTCCCCCTATTTGTTTAACATTATCAACAGCTTCGTCGGTAAGATCCGTGGCGGCGTGGCGTTTTGTACCGTCGTTGTCTCTATTATATATGGCGCCATCACCGGATCCACAATGGCAACTCTGGCTGGCGTATCCTCTATTTGCCTGCCCAATATGCTCAAGGCCGGGTATTCCCGCAAATTCTGCGCCGGCCTGATTGCGTCCTGTGCGACTCTGGGGCAGATTATCCCGCCCAGTGTTTACATGATTGTGTATGCGTCGTTGGTATCCGCCAACGTAGGCGAGCTGTTTCTATCAGGAATCATACCAGGATTATGCTGCGGCGTTGCCATCGGCGTAGTGGCCTATTTCAGAAGCCCAACGAAAGAAGATACCGTCGTGGCTTTTGATGAATCCACCTTCACCTGGGGCTACCGAGGCAACGCCATTATAAAAGGAATTCCCGCGCTTTTGATGCCGCTTATCGTTCTTGGCAGCATTTACAGCGGTATTTGTACGCCCACCGAGGCCGGAGCGATTTCCTGCATCTACGGCATTCTGGTCTGCGTATTCATCTATCGTACAATGGATATCAAGACGCTGACACGTTCTCTCAAGGAGGCCGCGTCCTCGACCTCTATGATTTTCATGCTGGTTGCGGCATCCTCATTGTTCGCAATTCCGCTGACCTTTGCTCAGATTCCACAGACTGTCAGCAGGTACGTGGCAGGCACAGGCTTACATGGAACCTCTTTGATTATTGCGGTAACCTTAGTTTATCTGATTATGGGTTGCTTCCTCGATCCGATGCCGATCATGTACCTGGTCGTACCGATCGTGCTGCCGGCGTTGCAGGCTGGTGGAGTAAATCTCGTACACTTCAACGTGGTTACGATTGTCGCAATGCAGATCGCGCAGATCACTCCGCCTTTTGGCGTATCAATGTATGTGTCTTCAAAAATGGTGGGTGCTCCAATCGCAGAGGTGGTTAAAGAGGTAATTCCGTATATTGCGGCAATGACGGTGGTGCTCTTATTGACTATATTCTTCCCGCAGCTTTCTCTCATGATTCCGAATGTAATGAAGTGAGGTTTTGGAAAGGAGGTTTTTCAATGAAGTACAAAATCACCCCAATAATAGCAGGATACTTTGGTCCTGTAGGTGATGACACATATTTTTTGAACGGCGATCCCAATAATATTTGTATGATGCCCAGCATCATTTTCCATCTGCAGTCAGAGACGGAGAGTATTATGGTGGATGCCAGCTTCAGCTACCCTGACCGGTGCGTTGTGGCGATGAACCGGATCATGGCACTGGATGTGCGGCGGACATGTCATTTGTCCTTGCTGGTACAAAAGTATGGTATTGATCCCTTTAAAGTCACAAAGGTCATTTTAACCCATTGTCATTGGGATCACGCAGGCGGGACGTATGCTTTCCCCAATGCGAAAATTTACGTGCAGAAAACAGATTGGGATTACTTTATGGCGGACGAGACACTGCAGCCGGAATTCCGTGAGGAGTTACTGTCTATGAAACGCCGGCTGATTCTGGTGGATGGTGTGGACAAGAGCATTGAAGGCATCGAGATGATTCCTGTGGGTGGGCATTCCATTGGCTCGCAGATCCTGTATGTGGACACTGAGGATGGAAAAGCTGTACTGGCAGGCGACCTGGTGATGCATCCCAGGAATATTAAGGAGTATTTGCCGATCGGAATTTATTGCTACGATCAAAAGGAGTGCAAGGAGGCGCTGGAGCAGATAATTCAGACCGGATATAAGGTATATTACAGCCATGTGGAGAAGCAGGATTAGTTCCCGCATATTGACGGATATGCGAAAGTGGCCCCACAGCAAGAGGAAAGGAGTCATTGGTTATGATTGTCAATACGGTTAAATATCTGGTTAAGCCAGACGCCGGAGATGAGGTTATGCGTCTCTCCGCAGAGATACGCGAATATGCCAGATCCCTGCCCGGGAATATCGATTACTGTCCGACCGCATCACCCTATCGGGAAAACGAAATGGTTTCCTTCGAAAAGTGGGAGAGCATGGAGGCTCTGCAGGCATATATGGACAGCGAGGCCTGTAAGCGCTTTCAGGCAGCCCGCAACCAGTATCTGGAGGAAGGCTCTATGGAAGCCGAGATTTACGAGGCGACCCTTCATTCACGTATAACCTATTGAGTTGTATACTCTAAACGTATGCATTATGACTTTGAAATTTTTCCGGAGTCAGGGCAGGCGGCGGGAGAAACCGGATCGACAGTGGCGATCCGGTTTCTCCCGCCGCCTGTCTCCTATTGTATTTCCTGGACAAACTGGAGTAACTCTTTGATGGCCTTTCGCTGGTAGACATCCTTACGCCAGGCCACCACAGCAGAAAGCGTGTCGTTGCTGGTATCTTTTAACTGATAGTAAGATGTTACCTCCTGATTCTCTTTGACGATACTCTCGTTTAAGATTGCAGAGGCGTTTCCGCTCATGGCAATCTTGTAGAGAGCGGAGAAGTTTTTACAGCGATGGGTAATGTGAATATCAATATTGTGTTCTTTCATCACAGACTCCAAAAAATTGCTGGAACGGGTCCCGGGCATGCCAGCTGCAAAAACCTCTCCTTCTAGCAGCTTGCTGTCCACATAGCCGCCCGGCTGGATCTCCGCCTGCTGGATTTTCTCCTCCAGGGAACTGCCTGCGGCTGGAATGAGAACAAACCGGTCTTCATAGATGAATTTATAGGCCAGGGTGGGATAGTTGATAGGTAAAAAGCAAAAGGTCACATCAATAACGCCGGTGGACAACATCTGCTGTAGCTGGGAAGAGGAGCCTTCTATGATCTCCAATTGCAGGCCGGAACCATGTTCATGGATGTGGTGAAGCAGCTGGCCGAAAAAATGTGTGTGGATCAGCTGCGGTATCCCGACCCGTAGCGGCCAATCATCAACACCCCTCATATCAAGGATTTCCTTTCGCATATTCTCCTCACAGGTCAGCAGCATTCGTGCATGGCGCACAAAGCACTCGCCCTCCTGCGTTAAGGTGATTTTTTTCGAATCCCGATTAAAAATCGTAATGCCATAGACCCGCTCAATATGCTTTACCCGCTGGCTTAAAGACGGCTGCGATACAAAAAGCACGTTTGCTGCGGCAGTAAAGCCACCCGTATCTGTAATTGCCGTAATATAACGGTAATCTTCAATATTCATGGGCATCCCCCTTTTCTCCTCATATAATCGCTCGGAATCTTTAAGCCAGTAAAATCAAGCTTTCAGATTGATTATAGCACACCGCAGCCTGCGGTCGCAATCAATAATTAAAAACCTACCTCGTCATGTGTGCCTATCCGGCTTGCCGCGCCCCAACCAGGAAAAATTTCGGGCCATAAGCAATGCTTATCGGACAGATTAAAATGAATATTAGACAGCTTATCAAGGGTTTGATATAATCCGTACTAAGGATACGAATGGTGAGAATAGTATGGAAAGGCAATATAGCAGGATGGAAAAAAGGAATATAGAGCCCGGGAGCGTTACAATACCAAACAGATTGCATTGCAACTACAGATGGATTATTTGCGCAGGATGTTTGCTGCTACACGCATGTGCCTGTGGTTTGACGGCATCTGCCTTTTCTTCCTATTCTCCTTATCTCATGGAGACAATCGGCCTTACCAACACGCAGACCTCCCTGATCATTACGATTCGCTGCCTCTCCAGTATGCTGGTCATGCTGACCTGCACCCGTTACTATCAGATATTTTCCCTTCGTGCAGGTGTGTCGGTTTCATGCCTGATTCTGGTGGTTTCCTGCTTTATGTTTGCCTGGGCAAACTCTGCCGCCATGTGTTATTTGGCGGCTGTGATCATGGGTGCTGCCTACTCCTACGGAACCATGGTTCCCATCTCTCTTTTTATGCGTAATTGGTTCCACGATCATCGCTCTACAGCCCTGGCCATTGCCGCCTGCGGTTCCGGCGTGACCACCACGGTGGCGCCGCCGCTGATCACAGCCCTGGCCGAAAGCCATGGTCTGCGGTACACTTTCCTGGCCGAGGCCGCCGTGGTGACGCTGTGCAGTGCAATCCTGTTCCTGATCCTTCGGGATAAGCCCGCTGATTTGGGGCTGCATCCCTATGAAACAGTCCGTAAAAATAGGGAAGAGAAGCCACCGGTCTCTAAGGCGAAGGATGTCATTCTGACGAGGGGGGAACATCTGCTGTTCCTGTTTGCCGCCTTTCTGGTTGGCTGCCTGGGAGCGCCCTACCTGGCTCATTTAACGCTTCACTACAGAAATACCGGTTATACCGGCGTCCAGACCGCCGGCGCCCTGTCCATTGTTGGGATCGCGATGGTTATGGGAAAGTTTTTCTTTGGCATAGCATCCGACCGGTGGGGAACTTACCGCGTGAATTACCTGTTTCTGGGCAGTTGGGTGGTGGGCTGTCTGGCGACCGCCATGGTGGACGGAAACTCTATTCCGCTGCTTTATGTTACCACGGTTTTAAATGGGTTCGGAGTCTCCCTTGGAACCATTGGAATTACCGTCTGGGCAGGTGATTTTTCATCGGCGGCTACATATGAAAAAAGCATTGCGGATACTCAATTTGCTTTTTCCCTGGGAGCCTTAAGCTGGGCTACTGTTCCTGGGGTTATCGCCGATGTAACCGGCAGCTTCCGGTTGGCTTACCTGATTTCCACGGGGATGATTTGTGTCACCCTTATGATTGTCCAGCATATCTATCGATGCCATCGGATGGCGATGTAACTACTAACTGTTCTTTTTTTACTAACTTTTTATACCAGGAGGAATCTTTATGACGCAGGATGTAGCATATCGGCTGGCTGAATATATCACTTCCCTGAAGTATGAGGATATTCCGGCATCAGCCATAGAAGCAACAAAAACAGACATTTATGACTCCCTTTCCACAGCGATTGTTGGTTCGTCTGCGCTGGGCGTAAAGGAATGGATCGAGCTGGCAGAGGAATGGAGCGGAACCCCACAGGCTACTGTGTTCGTATTTGGAAAAAAATTTCCCGCCCCCGTTGCTGCAGCGATCAATACGGTTATGATCCACGGATATGACTATGACGACACCCATGACATTTCCATGATGCACTGCGGCGCCATCGCCGTGTCCTGTGCTTTGGCCGCAGCGGAAAGACAGGGCGGCGTAAGCGGGGCCGAGCTTCTGACCGCCATCACGATCGGCCTGGATCTCCACTGCCGTCTTGGCCTGGCAACGACCATTGGCATCGTGGAGAGCGGCTGGGTCTATACCACGATTCTTGGTATCTTCAGTGCCGTTGCCACGGCCGGCCGCATCATGGGGCTGACAAAGGATGAAATCATCAACGCCTTTGGCATCGCTTATGCCCAGACGGCCGGCAATTACCAGGCCATAACAGACTCCGCATGGACAAAGCGCCTGCAGCCCGGTTTTGCCAGCCAGGCCGGTATTACTGCCTGCCTGCTGGCAAAAAAAGGCGTGCAGGGGGCCAAGAATGTTTTCGAGGGTAAATACGGCCTGTTCCATGTATATTTGCAGGATCGCTATAACCCGGCAGCGGTCACAGAAGACTTAGGTGTGAAATTCACCCATGAGGATCTGGCTTTCAAGCCCTGGCCCTGCTGCCGTCCCAACCAGCCGCCGATCAACGCCTGCCTGGAGGCAAGGGAGCGTTTTCATCTTGATCCGGAGCAGGTGGAGCATGTGGAGCTGCGCATGAACGAACATTTTTATGTTTGCAGCTGTACACCGGTTGAAGTGCGCAAGAAACCCAAGACCATCGTAGACTGCCAGTTCAGCATCCCCTACAGCTGCGCCTGCGCCCTGGTAAACGGCAGGCTAGGCCTGGCCGATTACACGGAGGAGGGGCTGAGCCGGCCTGATGTGCTGGCCATGGCAGCCAGGATTGACGGCGTAATTGATGAGGAGATTGAACGTAACTTCCGGGCGAAGGTATGCCCCATCATTGTCAAGATTCGGTTAAAGGACGGCACTCTTCTTGAGCACCGCCTGGATGTCACGCTGGGCTGCCGGGAAAAACCGATGACCAGTCAGGACAGGAAGGAAAAGATGGAGGACTGTATTCGGTTCTCTGCAATGCCGATGCCTGAAGGCACAGCGGACCGGCTGAAAGAACTTGTGGACGGTCTGACCAGCCTTGAAAGCAGCAACGCGATCGTAAGCGCCATGTGCGCTGTCTCTGTATAGGAGGTTTCTGTATGAAAAAATTAAATTATCAGTCGGGAGACCACTTCAGCGCGATCCCGACCTTTGAACCGGGACTCCAGACAGTTGTGGCAGAAAAATTTCTAAAAGCCTACAACCAGTCCCTCACCTTGGAGGGGGTTTGTTTTGACCGGAACGGCGACATGTATTTTACCAGTACGGCGGGTAATTCCATTTTCAAGGTAAATATGGAGACGAAAGAGCTGTCCGTCGTCTTTTATAAGGAAAATGTCCGGCCGGCCGCCGTGAAGATCCACAAGGACGGGCGTCTCTTTGCCTGCTGCCTGACCAACGAGGCCATCGGCGGCGTCATTGCCATGGGTCCGGACGGATCGAATCCAGAATATATCGTGAAAGGGTATAGCGTAGATGATCTGGTATTTGACGCTGACGGAGGCTTCTACTTTACTGACTTTATCGGTGATTTCCGCAATCCGTTGGGCGGCGTGTACTATGTTGCGCCAGATTACCAGAGGGTAACCCTGTTCTGCGGCAATTTATGCCAGCCCAACGGCATTGCCCTCGCCAAGGACGGTTCCGTCCTCTGGGTTACTGAATTTCAGGCGCAGCGCCTGCATCGATTTGATCTGATGAATAACCGTGCCGGCATCCCCTACCGGTTTACCGGCATGAACGGTCCCGACTCCTGCAGCATCGATTCTGATGATAACCTCTATGTGGCTCTTCCGAATCAGGGACGTGTTATGGTATTTAACCCCCTTGGCACCCCTATCGGCCAGATTCTGACGCCTGGCCGGGAGGACGGGCATCACCTGTTTACCACCCATCCCATGGTGCGTCCTGGCGCCTGCGAGGTCTATATTACCTGCAAGGATACGGCACCGGACGGGGAAGGATCTTGGATTTTTGTGGCCGGAAGCTTTGCGCCCGGCAATGAAAATGCGTACCAGTTTACATAATATGGAAGGGAGCTGTAAATAAGCCATGAACAAAAAATTAGGTTTTATCGGACTTGGAACCATGGGCCTTCCCATGGCCAAAAATCTGCTGAAAGCCCACGGGCAAATGTTGGTTTCTGATGTGGTAGAGGCTAAAAAAGAAGAGATAAAGAAGCTGGGCGCCGAGGTGGCCGCTGACAACAGGGAGGTGGCGCGGGAGTGTGATATTCTCTTTGTCTCCCTCCCCACCGTAAAAATTGTTGAGATGGTGGTGTCCGAGCTGATTGCAGAAGGGCGGACCGGCCAGTATATCATTGACACAAGTACCATTGGCTACGATATGACCATTGCACTTGGAAAAGCGGCAAAGGAGCGGGGGATCCATTACATTGATGCCCCCATCAGCGGCGGTGCAGGCCGTTCTGCTGACGGTAGTCTGTCCGTGATTACCGGCGCTTCAAGGGATGAGATGGAAAAAGCCGGTATCGTACCCTTATTTGATGCCATCGGCAGGGATATCCATTATACCGGCACCCGCGGTGGCGGCACTGCCTTAAAAATTATCAATAATATGCTGTCAAAATCAATTCTGTTTGCTGATGCGGAGGCCATCCTGCTGGCAGAGCATATGGGGATTCCGTTTGAGACTCTCTACGGTGTTATTTCCACCAGCTCCTCACAGAATGAGATTTTGCGCATCAAGAAGGAGCACATTGCGAACCACGAATACGATCCCAGCAATAAATCCTATTCTCCGATCACTCAGAGTTTAAAAGATTTAGGGCTGGCGAGAGAGCTGAGCGATACGCTGGGCGTCGCCAATTTCAGTTGCAACAACGTCATCCAGTGGTACCGCATGGGCGTGCAAAGAGGGTATGCAGAAAAGGATTCATCCGCTATCGTGGAGCTGCTGCGGGATTTAGAGCCTGCACCGGCGTCACGGGACTAAATAACATATCATTAAAGACACCTTCTTTCGTATGTTTTGCTTGGTTAACATAATCATACGACCAAGGTGTTCTTTTTTAACAGTGAATTTGGAAAGGAAAAATCAAGCTATGGGATTGCAAAAAATAGTCACCGCTTTCTTTAGCGCAACAGGTAATACGGAAAAAGTAGTAAATATACTTGCTGAGCATGCGGTCAGGCGTTTACAGCTTCCGTTGGAGACCTATGATTTTACAGCTCATAAGAATCAGGGAAATCGGATCAGTGTGAATGAGAATACATTGCTCCTGTTAGGAATGCCGGTTTATGCGGGGAGGATTCCTAATAAGATACTGCCGACTGTGCAGGCGATGTTTTGCGGCTCCAATAGTCCGATGATGGCAGTTGTGACATATGGGAACCGTGGCTATGATAATGCCCTGAGAGAATTGTGTGAGATAAGCAGGCAGAATGGTTTTTGTGTATGTGGTGCAGCAGCAGTTCCATCGCGCCATGCATTTACAGATGCCCTGGCTTTGGGAAAACCTGATGAAAATGATATCCATCAGTTGAGACGGTCGATGGATCAGGTCATTGATATCATTCTTCAAAAGAAAGAGCAGCCATGGGTGGATGAAATAATTCATGTACCTGGGAAATGGCCATTGGATTCCTACTATGTTCCCTTAGACATTCAGGGCAAACCTGCGAACTTTTTGAAAGCAAAACCTAAGACGAGAACAGAAGACTGTACATTATGCGGTTTGTGTGCTGAAAAATGTCCGATGGGATCGATTCAAATAAAAGACACGGTGCATACAGAAGGTATTTGTATCAAATGTCAGGCGTGTATCAGATATTGCCCAAAGCGTGCCCGCTATATGGATGATTCTGCATTTCTATCACATGTAGAAATGCTGGAGCAAAATTATAAAGAAACAAAACAACCAGAGTTCTTTTATCAAGGAGGAGAAAAACATGGATTTTACGTTATCAAATAAGCATTTGATGGCACAGTCTCTGTTTCGGGATTTTGCTGAAACGGAAGTGAAACCGTTAGCACAGGAGATTGATGAACTGGAAATCTTTCCGGAAGAAACCGTAAAGAAGATGGCCAAAGCCGGTTTTTTGGGAATTCCAGTACCGAAGGAGTATGGGGGACAGGGCTGTGATCCGCTGACGTATGTTATGTGTGTAGAGGAATTGTCAAAGGTATGCGGCACTACCGGAGTTGTTGTTTCGGCACATACTTCATTGTGTATTGATCCGATTTTGAATTACGGAACGGAAGAACAGAAACAGAAATACATTCCCCAATTGGCATGTGGAGAATGGCTTGGAGCATTTGGACTGACCGAGCCAGGAGCAGGGACTGATGCGCAGGGACAACAGACAAAGGCCGTTCTTGACGGCGATTCATGGGTGATTAATGGCTCGAAGTGTTTTATTACTAATGGCAAATATGCAGATGTCTATATTGTTATTGCGGTAACCGGTATTGTGGAGAAGCGTGGAAGAAAGCAGAAAGAAATCTCCGCATTTATTGTAGAAAAAGGAACGCCCGGGTTTTCTTTTGGAACAAAGGAAAAAAAGATGGGTATCCGCGGTTCTGCAACATATGAGCTGATTTTTACAGATTGCCGGATTCCTAAGGCGAATATTCTTGGCAGGCAGGGGAACGGTTTCAGTATTGCCATGCATACACTGGACGGCGGCCGTATCGGTATTGCTGCACAGGCTCTTGGTATTGCCGGGGGAGCTTTGGAACGTACGGTTGCCTACACCAAAGAGAGGGTACAGTTTGGCCGTTCCATTGCCCAGTTCCAGAACACTCAGTTCCAACTGGCAGATATGGCAGCAGAGGTGGAGGCGGCAAAATTATTAGTATACAAAGCGGCGATGGCAAAAACTACGCAGAAGGTTTACAGTGTCGAGGCGGCTGTCGCAAAGCTGTATGCAGCCCAGGTGGCAATGAACGTAACAACGAAGGCAGTACAATTGCATGGTGGATATGGTTATATTCGCGAATATGAGATAGAGCGTATGATGCGTGATGCCAAAATCACAGAGATCTATGAGGGTACTTCAGAGGTACAGCGCATGGTTATCGCTGGAAATTTACTGAAATAATAAGGAGGGATTGTTGTGAAAATTGTTGTTTGTATAAAACAGGTACCAGATACGCATGGCGGGGTGAAATTTAATCCGGATGGCACTTTAGACAGAGGTGCAATGCTTGCAATCATAAATCCAGATGATAAAGCCGGTCTGGAGGCCGCGTTGAGGCTTAAGGATGAGTACGGTGCAGAAGTTACTGTATTGACGATGGGACTCCCTAAGGCAGATGATGTACTGCGGGAAGCTATGGCCATGGGTGCAGATAAAAGTATCCTGGTTACGGATCGCGTGCTGGGAGGAGCGGACACCTGGGCTACGTCTACGACCTTGGCTGGTGCAATCAGGAATTTGGAATATGATTTGATAATTACGGGAAGACAGGCGATTGATGGTGATACTGCACAGGTCGGACCGCAAATTTCTGAACATTTAAATATCCCGGTGATTTCTTATGCACAGGATATTAAGATGGATGGTGATTCTGTGATTGTTCAGCGTCAGTTTGATGATTGCTATCACGTACTGCGGGCAAAAATGCCATGTCTGATTACGGCTCTTTCCGAATTGAATGTACCGCGTTATATGACGCCAGGTGGTATCTTTGATGCATATGATACCGAAGTAACTGTCTGGGGGAGAGCAGATTTAAAAGATGTTGATGATGCTAATCTTGGGCTGAAGGGTTCTCCAACGAAGATTGCAAAAGCATCTGACAAAGTTCGCAATGCCAAAGGTGATATCCAAAAGCTGGATACAGCAGGGGCGGTAACATATCTTATGGAAAAACTAACTGAAAAACATATTATTTAAGGATAAGGATAAGAGGTGAACAGAGTGGCTTTAGAAGAGTATAGAGGCGTATATATTTTTGCGCAGCAGACGAATAACAAATTAGATAACATCGCATTTGAACTGCTTGGAAAGGCAAAAGACCTGGCAACTGCTCTTAATACAGATGTAACCGCTGTTCTGATGGGATTCGGAATAAAAGATCTGGCAGATGAGCTGGCGGCTTACGGCGCAGACAGAGTCATTGTTGTAGATGATTCACATCTAAAAGAATATCGGACAGAGCCGTATGTGCATGCACTTACAGGTATAATCAATAGATTTAAACCGGAGATTGTCCTGGTTGGAGCGACTTCGATCGGACGCGATCTTGGTCCTTGTGTATCCGCGCGCGTGTCTACCGGGCTAACCGCTGATTGCACAAAGTTGGAAATTGGCGATTTTCCATTGAATCCGGTTGAAGGAAAGGAGCAGAAGCATAATCAGCTTTTAATGACACGACCTGCATTTGGAGGAAACACCATTGCAACCATTGCCTGCCCGGATAACCGTCCACAAATGGCAACTGTGCGTCCGGGCGTCATGCAGGCTATTGCAAGGATTGATGGTGCTAAAGCCGTGATAGAAGAGTTCAATCCCGAATTTATTCCGAATCATAAATATGTTGATATTTTAGATATTATAAAAAGTGCAAATGATACGACAGACATCCAGCAGGCAAAGATTCTGGTGTCCGGAGGCCGCGGTGTAGGGAGTGCAGAGAATTTTCGGATGTTACGTGATTTGGCCGATGCTCTCGGTGGTGAGGTCAGCTGCTCGCGTGCAGTTGTAGACAGCGGTTGGATGCCGAAGGATCTGCAGGTGGGGCAGACCGGTAAGACCGTGCGACCGCAGGTGTATTTTGCAATTGGTATTTCCGGTGCAATCCAGCATACCGCAGGGATGGAAGAGTCAGATATTATTATTGCGATTAATAAGGATGAAACTGCGCCGATTTTTGAAGTAGCAACCTATGGTATTGTAGGTGACTTAAACAAGATCGTTCCAGAGCTAACTAAGCACATTGTATGGGCTCATGGAGAAACTGCTACCTCTCATAAAAAAACTGCGTTTCAAAAATAGATGAGGATGTACTAAAATAAGGATAAACAAAGAAACGGTGGAGTCAGACCGAAAAAGGAGGAGAGTAGTTTATGCAGCAAATACTGAAAGGTATTAAAGTACTTGATATGTGTGTTGCCGCCGCTGGCCCATCCTGTAGCCGCATGTTGGTCGATTTTGGAGCAGAGGACATCATGGTAGAGCCATTGGAAGGTCAGAGCACACGATTTACAGCGCCACATTCTTTTGATTTTAAATGTGGTGGAAAAAAGGGAATCCCGTGTAACTTAAAGACAGAGGAAGGGAAGGAACTATTCATTAAACTTGTACAGTGGGCAGATGTATTTGTTACTAATTTTCGCAGCAAAGCATTAAAAAAGCTAGGATTTTCTTATGAGGATCTGATCGCTGTTAACCCGCGTCTGGTATATGGACATATTACTGGCTTCGGTGAGAGTGGACCCACGAAGGATGATCCGGGCTTTGATGCAACAGCCTGGTGGGCAAAGAGCGGATTGATGGTTGATGCTGCTCAGGAAGGAACTGTGATCCAGATTCCGTATGCGCTTGGTGATTTTTCTACGGGCCAATCTCTATGTATTGGAATCTGCGCAGGCCTGTACAATCGTGAGAAGACTGGAAAAGGCTGCAAAGTAACAAGCTCATTAATGGCATCCGGCATCTTTTTAAATTACGATGCAATTGTGGAAAGCCAGTATGGCTACAAACTGCCGACCAGCAGAAAGAAAGCGGCACGGGCCATGTTAAACGTTTATCAGTGTGGTGATGGCGAGTGGTTGTCTATTAATGCGACCCATCATTGGGAGATCAGCTGGCCATGTATTTGTAAGACGATTGGTCGGGCGGATATGATTGATAAATATAGTTGTAATGAAGACACTATGTGGGAAAATGCGCCGGAAGTTATTGCAATTTTTGATGAAGGATTTAAAAAGCTGACGGCAGATGAGGCTTATCGTTCCATTAAAGCGTGTGGCACCATTGCGGTCGAAAAAGTGCAGCATGCAAAAGATGTTATTAATGATGAACAGGCAATTGCCAATGGGTTTGTTGTGCCGTGGGTTACTCCGGAAGGCAGAGAGATTATGCATCCGACCACTCCGGTACGTATCGGTGATCAGGAACCGGCTCCGTTACAGTATGGTCCAAGAATGGGACAACATACCAAAGAAGTGATGAGGATGCTTGGCTATTCTGATGAGACAATCAAGGATTACATAGAAAAAGAGATTGTTATTGCCGAATCAAAATAAACTATTTGAATCCTGCGAAAGAATACCCAGTAAAATCAATAGGTCTGGCAATTTAACAATTGCCTGAAATATGATAAAAAAGGAGAAAAAGTATGGTAAATTATTTATTAGCAACAGATGAGCAGAAAGAATTAGTAGCAAAAGTTCATGAGATTTGTGAAGTAGAATTGAACGAAAAGAAAGTGAGAGAATATGAAGCTACCGACAATGGTAGGGGAGAATATCCATGGAAAGCACATCATGCATTGGCAAATGCAGGTTTCTATTCTATGAATATGCCAAAAGAATTAGGAGGCACAGGCTACAACTTTGTAACTCGCGGAATGATTATGGAAGAAATTTCCTATTATGATTTGGGATTCGCATTCAGTTTCCGTGGTCTGGGAGAGAAGTTTCCAAGTATTCTGAATTCTCATATCCCGCAGGAGAAAAAAGATGAGTGGATTCACAGACAGCTTACGGAACATATTGGCGGTGTATTCTGTCTTACTGAGCCAAACGCTGGTTCTGACGCAAAGATGATTGAGTCTACCGCTTATAAAGATGGAAATGAATGGGTTATTAATGGAACCAAATGTCAGATTACTAACGGCGGTACCGGTGAATATTTTACTATTTTTGCATGGACTGATAAAACCAAGAGTTCAGGTAAGGGTATTACAGCATTTCTTGTTTACAAAGATGATCCGGGATTCTCTGTACTGAAAAAAGAAGAATATATGGGTATGGCTTTAGCAAACATTGTAAGTTTGAAGTTGGACAATGTAAGGGTACCGGAGGAACGTATTGTTGGTGTTGAGGGACGCGCATTTGCAACTGCAATGGGCACCCTGGAGTTTGTAAGGCCATATAATGCATGTTTCACCGTTGGTGCAGCCCAGCGTTGTATTGACATTGTAAAGGACTTTGTAAATAATCGTAAGGCATTTGGTAAATATCTGATTGATCTGCAAGATGTTGGACATAAATTAGCTGAGTTGCAGATGAAGGTCGATACCATCCGTGCGATGGCCTATTATGCGCTGGAGGCTGCTGACAGAGGTATGCCGATAGGACGTGTGGGAAGCGCTGCAAAAGGATATGGCATTGATGTGTGTTGCCAGGTATGCTATGATGCGCTGGAATTGATGGGTGGATATGGGCTGAGCAAAGATTATCTGGTAGAGAAAATCAACCGTGATATCCGTGGTTATGCAATTGCCGGAGGTACATACAACATCATGAAAGAGGTAGTATGCAGAACCATGAAAGAAAAGCACGAGGACTAAGCAGAGTTAACTGAATTGGAAAGGAAAAAATCATGCCTTATATTAATGTGATTCTTTTTCCGGGACAGACCAAGGAAAAGAAGAAAACAATTGCTGAAAAGATTACGAAAGTAATTAATGAGGAGCTTCCGAAGGTACCGGATCAGAATATTTGGATTACTTTTCAGGAAGTTGAAGCGGATGAGTGGTCGATAGGCGGTAAAATGTGTAAATAGCCTTTGCGGAAAATTGTGGATATGGTGGTCAGTACAATTTATTATGGTCAAATAGTTAGGGCGGAATTCGTAGAATTCCGCCCTGGTTCTATGTATGGTAAGAGCATTTTTTTATAAAGATATCTTCCAGGTTTGGTATGTTGCTTGATTTTCTATATTCCTGATGTTATAATTCCAACTATATTGAGGAAGGATGATGGTACAAGTCAATGAAGGCGAAAAAAAATGCATCCAGCACCAAGCCATTGATCACTACTGAAGTAAAAGAAAATGAAAAGGTTGAAGTTAGCAAATTTCAGATTCTTTTAGAGACAGTACGTTTGGGCAGTATTACAAAAGCAGCGAATCAGCTGAACTACACACAATCTGGTTTGACGTATCTTTTGAATACAGTTGAAACAGAATTGGGATTTCCTATTTTGGAACGGACATACAGTGGTGTCCGGCTTAATCGGGAAGGAAAAGAATTAGAGCCTTTTATCAGGGAGCTTGTCCGCCAGGAGACATTGTTCCAGGCAGAGGTTTATAGGATAAGAGGGATTTTTCGTGGAAAGATTAGCGTGTATGTGATTCATAGTTTGGCTAATACATGGTTACCTGAATTAATTGCTGGATTTAAACAGGAGCAGCCGAATATGTACATCAATGTCCATGTCACAAGTGGCTCTCGGATATATGAGGCGGTAAAATCAGGAGAGGCAGATTTTGGCATTGTGGACAGTATGCATGCAGATGGCATGAAATGGTATCCGCTTTTTCAAGATCAGATATGTGCAGCTATTCCGAAAAATTGGGATTTTCCCCAGGAATGCGAAAGCATCACAGTAGAGGATTTGCTTGATAAAACGTTATTGTTTCCCGCATCTAATTTAAAAAATGTGGGGGCTGAGGTGATGATGGATAAAGGTGTTCAGAAACGCATGTATGTATCGGCCAATGACAGTATGACATTGATTAATATGGTTTCCTCTGGTTTGGGATTTGCTATGGTTTCGGAATTGTATGCCGGCTTGTTGCCGACGAATGGAGCTGGAGTTCGATTGATGCCAATGTCGCCTGGAATATATAGGAGTTTAGGAATCATCAGGCTGCCTGACAAACGTATTTCACCAATGGTAAGAGCATTTATGGATTACATTATGGAGGTTCCAGAAATAGAAAATTGCCGTAAAAACATCCTTTCAAAAGATTTGTCATGAGGAGTCAGCAGGCGAAGGTTGTTTTACCTGAATAAAAATACATAGTGAACGATAATTAGAGACTTCCAGGGAGGTCTCTTTTTTGGCGTAATTCCAAGGGGCTTGCCAGTACGATTGGTCAAATTGCAAAAAAAGCAGAGGCCGGATAACAAAAAATCTTATGTCCCATATCGAAAATCTCAGTTTCACAAGCGAATTTGAGTTGTGGTATGCTCATGATAAGTAGACAAGATAAGTGCTACAAAAAAACAGGAGGTGTAGTGTTATGTTGGGAAATCCGGATTCAATCAGCTTGCTTCAGAGTATAATCATTTCCCTGTGTGGGATGTGCATTGTGTTTCTCTGTCTGTCCTGTCTGATCCTGGCCATTAAGCTATTAGGGGGCATTTTTCAGGGTTTGACAGGAACTGGCACAAGATCAGTTTCGCCGGTGAAAACCACACAGGAAATGGATGAGGATGCTTTTGCTGTGCTGATCTGTGCAGTTAGTGAAGCATCAGGCCTGCCGCTGGGGTCATTCAGAATCAAAAGCATTATGTCAGTAAACAAATAATTTTTAGGAAAGGGTGGTAAGGATATGAAGTATATGTGTGTTTTAAATGGAAAGAAGTATGAGGTTTTGATTGAAAAGATGGATGATTTTGCACCACTAACCCGTGAACAGGCAATGGCAGCCCCAGTAGCTGCAGCGCCGGTAACGCCAGCCGCACCAAGTGCCCCGGCGGCTCCTGCTATGGCTAAACCAGCCCCGACGACATCTGCTGTAACTGCGGCATCCGAAGGAAGTGAAACTATCATAGCACCGATGCCAGGCAAAATTCTTGATATATGTGTAACAATTGGGCAAACTGTAGCAGTTGGCGATGTGGTATTGACGATGGAAGCCATGAAGATGGAGAATGAGATGGTGACTTCCAAGGGCGGAACCATTTCGAAGATATGCGTAAAAACAGGTGATACGGTAGAGACTGATGACATTTTAATCATAATTGATTAAGGCAAAGGAGGGGTTTTTATGAATTTCTTTACAGTTCTGAACGAGCTTATGCGTCAATCAGGATTTGCTGCCATTACAATATCGCAGGCAACGATGATTGTAATTAGTTTTGTTCTGATCTATCTGGCAATTGTTAAAAAGTTTGAGCCGCTTTTGCTCCTGCCGATTTCTTTTGGTATGTTTTTGACGAATCTGCCTTTGGCCGGTCTTATGGAGTATGGTTTAGAGCCAACGTTTAGTGAAGGTATTTTGGGCGTTGTATATCATGCCGGTGTAGCCTCAGAGCTATTTCCCTGCATCATGTTTCTGGCCGTTGGAGCGATGACGGATTTTGGACCAATGCTGGCTAACCCGATTAGTCTGATTCTGGGGGCAGGGGCGCAGTTTGGTATCTATATGGCATTTACATTGGCCAATGCTTCCGGTTTGTTCCGGCCATTAGAGGCAGCGGCAATCGGCGTAATTGGTGGTGCTGATGGACCAACCGCAATTTATACGGCAACAAAGCTGTGTCCCCATTTGGTACCGGCGATTGCGGTAGCAGCTTATTCTTATATGGCCTTGATTCCGCTGATTCAGCCGCCGATCATGAAGCTGTTGACAACAGAAAAAATGCGCAAGGTGAAGATGAGTCAGTTACGCAAGGTATCAAAAGTAGAAAAGATCGTATTTCCAATTTTTGTCGTATTGTTATGTAGCTTATTATTGCCATCGGTGGCACCGTTGCTGGGGTGTTTGATGTTAGGTAATCTTTTCCGGGAATCAGGGGTGGTAGAACGTCTGTCGGATGTATCCCAGAATGCACTGTGTAATATTTGTACGATTTGGTTAGGGCTTACGGTTGGAGCAACTGCCAAGGCAGAAAACTTTTTAACACCACAGACACTGGGAATTATTGCCCTTGGTTTACTGGCGTTTTCCTTTTCTACTGTAGGAGGATTGTTGCTGGGAGATCTGCTTTACTTTATTACCGGCGGAAAAATCAATCCGTTGATTGGATCTGCTGGTGTATCAGCAGTTCCTATGGCGGCACGAGTTTCCCAGATGGAGGGAGCAAAGGCAGATAAAACGAATTTCCTGCTGATGCATGCGATGGGGCCGAATGTGGCTGGTGTAATCGGATCGGCAGTCGCGGCTGGATTCTTCCTTGCTATATTCAAACCGTGAGGAAACGGAAAAAAGCTGGGCTTTTAGAATTATGCAAAGTAAATTTAGTTAAGGAGTGATAAGAATATGGGAAATTATTCAATGCCTCAATATTTTCAAAATATGCCTGCTGTTAATAAAACAATCAATGTTAGTGTGGATAATGCAGCAGAACTTAAGGCAACAGAAGCGGAACTTCATGATTTGATTTGGCAGGCGCAGGCCAATGGAAAGCCAGATGAAGATATCAATGCCAAAGGGCAAATGACTGCGCTGCAACGAGTAGCAATGTTAGTAGACCCTGGTACCTGGTGTCCGCTAAACAGTATCTATAATCCAGAAGACAATAAGACCGGCACCACCAGTATTATCAAGGGGTTAGGTCGTGTCAACGGCAAGTGGTGTATGATCATTGCATCAGATAATAAAAAGCATGCCGGTACCTGGGTTCCCGGTCAGGCAGATAACCTGCTGCGTGGATCTGACACAGCAAAACGTCTGCGCATTCCGCTAATTTATGTGTTGAACTGTGCCGGTGTTGAATTGGACGTGCAGGAAAAGGTATACCCCGATCGTCGTGGTGGTGGTACTCCGTTTTATCGCAACAGTGAATTGAACCAGTTGGGAGTTCCGGTGATTGTCGGCATCTATGGCACTAATCCGGCCGGCGGCGGTTATCACGCCATTAGCCCGACTATTCTGGTTGCCCATCAAAAGGCTAATATGGCAGTTGGTGGTGCCGGTATTGTGGGTGGAATGAGTCCCAAAGGATATGTGGATCAGGAAGGTGCGGAAGCGCTTATTCAGAATACGACCGGTGTTCGCAATGATCCACCGGGAACAGTTGCGATTCATTACAATGAAACCGGTTTTTTTCGTGAGGTATATGCTGAGGAAGAGGGCGTTATTGCCGGTATTAAAAAACATGTGGATATGCTTCCCGCATATGATCTGGACTTTTTCCGGGTGGATGATCCGAAGGGGCCAGTAGTAGACCCGGAGGAACTTTACAATATTGTCCCAAATAACAAACGTCGTCCATATGAGATGTACAATGTAATTTCATGTTTGGTTGATGGAAGTGAGTTGATGGAATATAAACCAGATTACGGGCCGGAGATGATTGTCGGGTTGGCTAAAGTGGATGGTCTTTTAGTTGGTATTGTAGCCAACAAACAGGGATTCTTTGTGAATTATCCAGAGTATAAAAAAGATTCCGTTGGTGCTGGTGGCAAGCTCTATCGCCAGGGGTTGATTAAGATGAGTGAGTTTGTTGTCCTGTGTACGAGAGACAGCATTCCGATGATTTGGATTCAGGATACAACAGGAATTGACGTTGGTAATGAGGCAGAGAAGGCGGAACTTCTTGGTCTGGGGCAGTCTTTGATCTACTCAATACAGAAGAGCAATCTGCCAATGATGGAGATTACTTTAAGAAAAGGTACGGCAGCAGCCCATTATGTATTGGGAGGTCCGCAGGGAAATGATACAAATGCATTCAGTATTGGTACAGCTGCTACAGAAATTAATGTAATGAACGGAGAAACTGCTGCTGCCGCCATGTACACGGGAAAACTGGTAAAGGAAAAAAAGGCGGGAAAGGATTTGGGGCCAACGATTCAAAAGATGAATGACATGATCAATGACTATAATGAGAAGTCAAAACCAGCTTTCTGTGCTAAAAACGGTTATGTGGATGAAGTTGTAGACATGCCGAAGTTACGCAGCTATGTACTGGCATTTACTGATGCCGCTTATCAGAATCCGGGAAGTATCTGTCCGGTACATCAGATGTTAATTCCGCGTATTATTCGTGATCAGAATCAGGAATAGTCGAGGAGGTTTATATGAGTGCAGATGAGGAATTAAAGAGGCATAATCTATATAGAGAATATAATGCAATTGAAGTTGTTAAAATTGAACAGGATCACTGTGAAGTCAAAGCAGATATTCAACCGCAATTCCTCAATCATGGTGGCTATGTTCATGGTGGATTTCTGTTTACCATAGCTGATTGCGTTAGCGGGACGACGGCCCGCACTGATGGAAGAGAATATGTAACACAAAGCGCACATATCAATTTTATCCGAAATGTACAGTCAGGGCGTGTATATGCGACAGGATCGATTATATCAAGGGGAAGAAAAATTGTTATTGTTCAGGTGCTTGTGAGAGCAGAAGATGGTATGCTGCTGGCCAATGTAACAGTTAATATGTTCTGTATGGGAGGAAAAACAAATGTATAAAATCCTGCGGGCTGAGATGCTGGCAAAGGAGATTTTCCTGATGGATATTGAAGCACCCCATGTAGCAAAGTCTTGCCAGCCGGGAGAGTTTGTGATTGTGAAAATTGATGAAAAAGGGGAACGAATTCCCCTGACCATCTGTGATTTCAACCGGGAAGCAGGAACTGTGACCATTGTATTTCAAGTTGTAGGCGCTTCTACTCAGCGGATGTCCAAGTTAAAAAGCGGGGATGCTTTTCAAAATTTTGTGGGTCCGCTGGGGCGTGCCTCCGACTTTGTGAAAGAGGATCTGACAAGTGTGAAGAGCCGGAAGTACCTGTTTGTGGCCGGAGGTGTTGGTACGGCACCGATTTATCCGCAGGTGAAATGGATGAAAGAACACGGGATAAATGTAGATGTCATTGTTGGAGCCAAAAGTAAAGATTTTCTAATTCTGGAAGATATGATGAAGAAAGTAGCAGGAAATCTGTATGTGACCACAGATGATGGTTCCTATATCAGAAAAGGTATGGTTACCGATGTAATAAAAGATCTGGTAGTGGTTCAAGGGAAAACGTATGACATTTGTGTTGCAATCGGCCCAATGATTATGATGAAATATGTATGCAAGCTGACCAAAGCTATGTGGCTTCCGACAATTGTCAGCATGAATCCAGTTATGGTAGACGGAACCGGTATGTGTGGTGCCTGCCGTTTGACGATTGGCAATGAAGTGAAGTTTGCATGTGTGGATGGGCCAGAGTTTGACGGGCACTTAGTAAATTTTGATGAGGCGATGAAGCGCCAGCAGATGTACAAGACCGAAGAAGGACGAGCGATGCTGAAGCTGCAGGAGGGGGATACCCATCATGGCGGATGCGGAAACTGCTATTAAAATCGGAGGATGATCATGGACGTATTAAAGAAAGTTGCTGTCAGAGAACAAGAAGCAAAGGTTCGTGCGACCAATTTTAAAGAAGTGTGTTATGGTTACAACGAGGAAGAAGCCAGGAGAGAGGCTTCCAGATGCTTAAAATGTAAGAATGCCAAGTGTATTCGTGATTGTCCGGTTTGTATTAATATTCCGGAGTTTATTAAAAAGGTAGAAGTAGGAAACTTTGAAGCAGCAGCCAGCATAATTGCAGAATCTTCTGCACTGCCGGCGGTTTGTGGCCGTGTATGTCCGCAGGAAAGTCAGTGTGAAGGCCAGTGTATCCGAGGGATTAAGGGAGAGTCGGTTTCTATTGGCAAGCTGGAGCGTTTCGTGGCAGACTGGTCCAGAGAGAATGGCTTTGTTCCAAAAGCAGCAGTGAAGAAGAATAGTCATAAAGTAGCAGTGGTTGGATCCGGGCCGGCTGGCTTGACCTGTGCGGGTGATTTGGCAAAAATGGGTTACGATGTAACCATCTTTGAGGCGCTTCATGAGCCAGGGGGTGTATTGATTTATGGCATTCCGGAGTTTCGATTACCAAAGCAGGAAGTTGTAAATGTTGAGATTGAAAATGTCAAGAAGTTAGGTGTTGAGATTCAAACGGACGTGATAATCGGTAAATCTGTTACAATAGACGAGTTGATGGACGAGGAAGGTTTTGAGGCGGTTTTCATTGGTTCAGGTGCCGGACTTCCCAAGTTCATGGGCATTCCGGGCGAGAATGCCAAGGGCGTATTCTCTGCCAACGAGTACCTGACCAGAAATAACCTGATGAAAGCATTCAGAAATGATTATGATACACCAATTATTGCAGGGAAAAAAGTGGCAGTTGTAGGTGGTGGAAATGTAGCCATAGATGCAGCAAGAACTGCGTTGCGTCTGGGTGCGGAGGTACATATAGTATACCGCCGCAGTGAGGCAGAGCTTCCGGCCCGGGTGGAAGAAGTTCATCATGCCAAAGAAGAGGGCGTGATTTTTGATCTGTTGACGAATCCGGTAGAAATTCTGACAGATGAGAACGACTGGGTAACGGGCATCGTAGTTCGCAAGATGGAACTGGGCGAGCCGGATGATTCTGGCAGAAGGAGACCGGTAGAAAAGCAGGGATCTGAATCTACCATGGATGTGGATACCGTTATCATGTCCTTGGGAACCTCTCCCAATCCATTGATTTCGTCCACTACAGAAGGTCTGGAAATTAATAAATGGAAATGTATTGTAGCAGAGGCAGAGAATGGACAGACCTCCAGAGAAGGTGTGTTTGCAGGTGGCGATGCAGTGACTGGCGCAGCTACGGTAATTCTGGCAATGGAGGCGGGGAAGGCGGGAGCGAATGGTATCCATGAATATTTGCAACGTTTTTGCTGAAAAGGTAGTGTGAAAAAATCATGTTCTTGGAAGAAAATGGCTCCTTTTTGGTAAGAATCAAGATATGACAAATCTTATCAAAAAGGAGTATTTATTATGCCAATTGCAAAGGGGCAAGGCTGCGCTTTACAACACAATACTTCCCATTAAAAGCAATCCCATATTCATATACCGTGGTGTAACCCTCCACTTTCATATCCGCTGCATAGCTTTTTTCTTTGATTTGTTTAAGGCCTTC
>Ga0153944_1000094_pt1 | contig 37371 bp, 55 predicted proteins | sample TSNJ028MetaG_FD_104703 | JGI IMG/M metagenome (GOLD analysis project Ga0153944, IMG submission 104703) | Attine ant fungus gardens microbial communities from New Jersey, USA - TSNJ028 MetaG | ecosystem: Host-associated > Fungi > Mycelium > Unclassified | place: USA: New Jersey, Wharton State... | reverse complement strand
ATTATTTAATTAATGGAAATATATTTACCCCGATATAGATATACTTCGTTAAATAATTATCTGCACTTCTAAATACATTCTACCAATTTACCACATAAAAGTCAATTAAAATCGTAAAAATACTAATATTAAAAACCTGGGAAAAGTATTTGAAATCAGCGGCTTGAAAAGCGCTTTAGTGAAACAAAGTATAGTAATGTGAAAAGGGCGGGGGAAAGGGTACAAAAGTATTAATTGCACTAATAAAAATACAATATCTCATAAAAAAGGGTTGAAAATTTTTCCTGTATCTAGTATACTAATAAAGCTGTGACATTGATAGCGTAGAAGCGTGAGGTTGCTGCAGAACCGAATACATAAGGTTTTGGAGGTTTTTCCGTGGAGCGAATGTCAATTAGAAAACTGGCGACAAGTCACTGTACGAATCAATTGTGTCCACTGAAATGTGGAAACGACGTGTGTAAATCTTTGTGACACACACGGGAGAGTGTACAGTCACCGCTTGTCGTACTTAAGTTTAATAGTACGAAAAGGAGGCGACTTTTTTTATGGCAAGTCAAGTAATGAGAATCACATTGAAGGCATATGATCACCAATTGGTAGATGCATCTGCAAAGAAAATTATCGAAACTGTTAAGAAAAACGGATCACAGGTGAGCGGACCGGTTCCGCTTCCGACTAAGAAAGAAGTGGTAACGATTCTGAGAGCGGTACACAAGTACAAAGACTCCAGAGAGCAGTTCGAGCAAAGAACTCATAAGCGGCTGATCGATATCATCACACCGACCCAGAAGACGGTTGATGCACTGTCCAGACTGGAAATGCCGGCTGGCGTTTATATCGACATCAAAATGAAAAGCAAGTAGGCATAACATGCAGTATTCCTATATTTAGGATGAACGCTGATCGGGCGTTCCGCTGTAGATAACAGGAGGTTATAATAATGAAGAAAGCTATTTTAGCAACCAAAGTCGGCATGACTCAAATCTTTAATGAAGACGGCGTACTGGTACCGGTAACTGTACTTCAGGCCGGCCCTTGTGTAGTAACACAGATTAAAACCGTTGATAATGACGGTTACAGTGCGGTGCAGGTAGGATTTGTTGATAAGAAAGAAAAAGTGATCACGAAAGACAAATCCGGCAAAAAAGAAATCGCCCGCAGACATGGCGTGAACAAAGCTCTGAAAGGTCACTTTGACAAAGCCGGCGTGACCGGAAAGAGATTTGTAAGAGAATTTAAGTTTGATAACGCTGATGCATATGAATTGGCACAGGAAATCAAAGCGGACATCTTTGAAGCAGGCGATAAGATTGATGCAACAGCGGTTTCCAAAGGTAAAGGATTCCAGGGTGCGATCAAAAGACACGGTTTCCACAGGGGACCTATGACACATGGTTCTAAGTTCCATCGTCATCAAGGTTCGAGCGGTGCGGCATCTGACCCGAGTAAGGTATTCAAAGGTAAGAAGATGCCAGGACACATGGGAAGCAAGAAAATCACGATTCAGAATCTTGAAATTGTTCGTGTAGACGCTGAAAACAACTTGTTGTTGGTAAAAGGCGCTGTACCGGGACCGAAGAAGTCTATGGTCACAATTAAAGAGTCGGTGAAAGCAGTCTAAGAACGCAACTTAAGGAAGGAGGAACACGCAGATGGCAAACGTATCTGTTTATAATATCGAAGGTAAAGAAGTTGGAACGATTGATTTAAGTGATGCAATTTTTGGTGTGGAAGTAAATGATCACCTGATGCATATGGCGGTAGTCGCCCAGCTTGCTAACAAGCGTCAGGGAACGCAGAAGGCTAAGACCCGCGCTGAAGTTCGCGGCGGCGGAAGAAAACCATGGAGACAAAAAGGAACCGGTCATGCAAGACAGGGCTCAACGAGATCTCCGCAATGGACGGGCGGCGGTGTGGTATTTGCACCAACACCGCGTGACTATTCAATCAAATTAAATAAAAAGGAAAAGAGAGCGGCTCTTAAGTCGGCCCTTGCTTCCAGAGTAGAAGATAAGAAATTCCTGGTGATTGACGAAATCAATCTGGATGAAATCAAGACAAAGAATTTCCAGGCGATGTTAAATAACCTGGAGGTTGCAAAAGCATTAGTTATATTGGAAGATGGAAACAAAAACGCTGTATTATCAGCAAGAAACATTGTCAATGTAAAAACGGCACGCACCAATACGATCAATGTGTATGACATTCTGAAATACAACACCGTGATTGCAACAAAAGCGGCTGTGGCAAATATTGAGGAGGTGTACGCATAATGGCAGATTTGAAATATTATGATGTTATCCTTAAGCCGGTAGTTACCGAAAAAAGCATGGAGCTGATGGGAGAAAAAAAGTATACATTTATAGTTCACACCGAAGCTACTAAGTCTCAGGTAAAAGAAGCGGTAGAAAAGATGTTCTCAGGAACAAAGGTAAAGAATGTAAATACTATGAATCTCGACGGTAAGAAAAAGAGACGCGGGATGGCAGTCGGCAGAACAGCCAAGAGTAAAAAGGCTATCGTGCAGTTAACTGCAGACAGTGCAGATATTGAGATTTTTGAGGGGTTATAAGACTTGCTGACGACAAGTGTAACGCCGGCGGAAGCTTAGTCGGACCCCGTTCTTGGAGCTTGGCGAGGTATTTTCGAGCCTAGCGAGAAGAACTTGACTGTCTTATTCAAACTAAATCATCCAAGCAACAAATCAAACGGCGAGAATCCGTGAAAAGAAACTAAATAATGTTCGGTTGACGAGTGCACCTCGAAGCGAAGCTTCTCGGTCGCGTTACACGCTTAAATAATTCCATCCCGACTTATGTGCGCAAGCGCCCAACGTCATGATGAAATTATTGCACTCTGTTTATCCCGAAAAGTTAGAGAAACGAAAGGAGTGACAGTAATGGGAATCAAAACATATCGCCCATATACACCTTCCAGAAGGCAAATGACCGGTTCTGATTTTGCCGAAGTGACCAAGTCAACACCGGAAAAATCACTAATGGCATCAAAGAGCAGAACAGCAGGTCGCAATAATCAAGGTAAAATCACTGTAAGACACCGCGGAGGCGGCGCAAAGAGAAAATATAGACTGATCGATTTCAAGAGAAGAAAAGACGGAATTCCGGCAACGGTAGCAGGTATCGAATACGATCCGAACAGAACGGCTAACATCGCTCTGATTTGTTATGCGGATGGTGAAAAAGCTTATATCCTTGCTCCTGAAGGATTAAAAGACGGAATGAAAGTTATGAATGGACCGGAAGCAGAAGTAAGAGTAGGAAACTGCCTGCCGCTTTCTAATATTCCGGTTGGTACTCAGGTGCACAACATTGAATTATATCCCGGAAAGGGCGGACAGATGGTTCGTTCAGCAGGAAACAGCGCACAACTGATGGCAAAAGAAGGAAAATATGCAACCCTCAGACTTCCTTCAGGGGAAATGAGAATGGTACCGATTGGCTGCCGGGCTTCTGTTGGGGTAGTTGGAAACGGCGATCACAACCTGATCAATATCGGTAAAGCCGGCCGTAAGCGTCACATGGGCTTCAGACCTACTGTACGCGGTTCGGTTATGAACCCGAATGACCATCCGCACGGTGGTGGTGAAGGCAAGACTGGTATCGGACGTCCGGGACCGTCAACACCCTGGGGTAAACCGGCACTTGGCCTGAAGACAAGAAAGAAACACAAACAATCTAACAAGATGATCGTTAGAAGAAGAGACGGTAGAGGTATTAAATAAAAGGAGGTTGACTTATGAGTCGTTCGCTTAAAAAAGGACCATTCGCAGATCGAAGTCTTCTGAAGAAGATCGATGCGATGAACAATGCGGGAGAAAAGTCAGTAATCAAGACATGGTCCCGCCGTTCAACAATTTTTCCGCAGATGGTTGGTCATACAATTGCGGTACATGATGGCAGAAAGCATGTTCCGGTATATGTAACTGAAGATATGGTTGGCCACAAGCTGGGAGAGTTTGTTGCAACCAGAACCTACAGGGGACATGGAAAAGACGAAAAGAAATCAAGAATGAAATAAAGAACTTAGATTGAAAGGAGGGTATATCCATGGCGAAAGGACACAGATCCCAAATCAAAAGAGAAAGAAATGCGAATAAGGACACCAGACCTTCGGCAAAGTTATCTTACGCCAGAGTTTCCGTTCAGAAAGCATGCTTCGTATTGGATGCCATCAGAGGTAAAGACGTACAGACAGCACTTGGTATTTTGACTTACAATCCAAGATATGCTTCTAGTTTAATAAAGAAATTATTGGAATCAGCAATTGCAAATGCTGAGAACAATAACGGTATGAATGCTGAGAACCTTTATATTGAGGAATGCTATGCAAATAAAGGACCCACAATGAAGAGAATCAGACCGCGGGCACAGGGCAGGGCTTATAGAATCGAAAAGAGAATGAGCCACATCACATTAGTGCTTAATGAAAGATAAGGAGGGAAAAAATGGGACAAAAAGTTAATCCTCATGGCTTAAGAGTCGGCATCATCAAGGATTGGGATTCTAAATGGTACGCAGAAAAAGATTTCGCTGATAATTTAGTTGAAGATCATAAAATCAGAACATTTCTGAAAAAGAAATTATATACGGCAGGAATCTCTAAGATTGAAATCGAAAGAGCTTCCGGGCGTGTTAAAATAATCGTTTACACAGCAAAACCAGGTGTAGTAATCGGTAAAGGCGGTTCCGAGATCGAAAAAGTGAAAGCGCAGCTTCGGCAGTTTACGGACAAGAAGCTGATTGTGGATATCAAAGAGATCAAGAGACCGGATAAAGACGCACAGTTAGTAGCAGAAAATATTGCGCTGCAGTTGGAAAACCGTATTTCATTCAGACGAGCAATGAAATCTTGCATGTCCAGAACGATGAAAGCGGGAGCTTATGGTGTGAAGACAGGTGTTTCCGGACGTTTGGGCGGAGCTGACATGGCTCGTACTGAGTTTTACAGCGAAGGAACGATTCCGCTTCAGACCCTAAGAGCAGACATTGATTATGGATTCGCTGAAGCTAACACAACATTCGGTAAAGTTGGTGTAAAAGTATGGATTTATAAAGGCGAAATCCTCCCCACAAAGGCTAATAAGGAAGGGAGCGATAAATAATGTTAATGCCAAAGAGAGTAAAACGTCGTAAGCAGTTTCGTGGGTCGATGAAAGGCAAAGCGACCAGAGGGAACAAGATTACGTATGGTGAATATGGTCTGGTAGCGTCAGAGCCATGTTGGATCACATCCAACCAGATAGAAGCAGCCCGTGTCGCTATGACTCGTTATATCAAGCGTGGCGGCCAGGTTTGGATCAAGATTTTCCCAGATAAACCGGTTACACATAAGCCTTTAGAAGTACGTATGGGTAAAGGTAAAGGTAACTTAGAATATTGGGTAGCAGTTGTAAAACCGGGACGTGTAATGTTCGAGCTTGCAGGAGTACCAGAAGAAACCGCAAGAGAGGCATTGCGTCTTGCGATGCACAAGTTGCCTTGTAAATGCAAAATTGTGTCTCGCGCAGACTTAGAAGGCGGTGATAACAGTGAAAACTAAGAAATTCGTAGGAGATTTAAAAGGAAAATCGGCTGCTGAATTGAATGAAGAATTAGTAGCTGCTAAGAAGGAACTTTTCAACTTGCGGTTCCAGAATGCCACTAATCAGCTGGATAATACCAGCAGGATCAAGGAAGTAAGAAAAAATATTGCCAGAATTCAGACAGTTATTACTGAGACGGCGGACAAGGAGTAAAGCGGTGGAGAGAAATTTAAGAAAAACCAGAATTGGTAAAGTTGTTAGCAATAAAATGGAAAAAACTATCGTTGTCGCAGTAGAACACCATGTAAAGCATCCGCTTTACAATAAGATCATTAAAAAGACCTATAAGTTAAAGGCTCATGATGAAAATAATGATTGCAATATCGGTGACAAAGTAAAAGTTATGGAAACAAGACCACTGTCCAAGGACAAGAGATGGAGACTTGTGGAAGTTATGGAAAAAGCTAAATAAGGAGGTTACCTGCATGATACAACAAGAAAGTAGGTTGAAAGTAGCAGATAATACAGGCGCTAAAGAAATACTTTGTATCCGTGTAATGGGCGGTTCTACAAGAAGATACGCAAGTATCGGCGATGTGATTGTTGCGACTGTTAAAGATGCAACACCAGGCGGCGTTGTAAAAAAAGGTGACGTTGTCAGAGCGGTTGTAGTGCGTACTGTAAAGGGAGCTCGTCGTAAAGATGGTTCTTATATTAGATTTGACGAGAATGCTGCTGTAATCATAAAAGAAGACAAAAACCCTAGAGGAACTCGTATTTTTGGACCAGTAGCCAGAGAGCTTCGTGATAAACAATTTATGAAGATTGTTTCCTTGGCTCCGGAAGTATTATAAGGAGGGTGCCAAAATGTCAACAATGAAAATCAAAAAAGGCGATATGGTAAAAATCATCGCCGGTAAAGATAAGGACAAAGAAGGCAAGATAATTGCCGTTAATAAAAAAGATGGTAAAGTCCTTGTTGAGGGTATTAACATGGTAACGAAACACTCAAAACCGAGTGTAGCTAACCAGAATGGCGGTATCGTTCATCAGGAAGCTCCGATTGATGCTTCAAATGTAATGTATCTCCACAAAGGAACACCTACCAGAGTAGGATTCAAGATGGACGGAGATAAAAAAGTACGTGTTGCGAAATCAACCGGGGATATCATCGAATAATTCGGGAAAGGAGGCCAAAGGTTTGAACAGACTGAAAGAAACATACCAAAGTGAAATCGTAGAAGCTATGGTTAAGAAATTTGGTTATAAAAACAAGATGGAAGTGCCAAAACTTGATAAAGTTGTAGTCAACATGGGTGTTGGTGAAGCGAAGGAAAATGCAAAAGTATTAGATTCAGCAGTTGCCGATCTGGAAAAAATCTCAGGGCAGAAGCCGGTAGTCACAAAGGCTAAGAAGTCGGTTGCTAACTTCAAACTGAGAGAAGGTATGGCAATTGGCTGTAAGGTTACTTTAAGAGGTGAAAGAATGTATGAATTTGTTGATCGTTTGATTAATCTTGCATTGCCTCGTGTACGTGACTTCAGAGGAGTTAACCCCAATGCATTTGACGGAAGAGGAAACTATGCCCTTGGGATCAAAGAACAGCTTATCTTTCCTGAGATCGAATATGATAAGATTGATAAAGTAAGAGGTATGGATGTAATTTTCGTCACAACTGCAAAAACAGATGAAGAAGCAAGAGAACTGTTATCTCAGTTCAACATGCCATTCACGAAATAAGGAGGGGAATCATGGCAAAAACTTCAATGAAAATAAAACAGCAGCGCAAACAAAAGTTTTCTACCAGAGAGTATAATCGCTGCAGAATCTGTGGGCGCCCACACGCATATTTGAGAAAATATGGTGTTTGCCGCGTTTGCTTCCGTGAATTGGCTTATAAGGGTCAGATTCCCGGAGTAAGGAAGGCAAGTTGGTAGCACTGAACACTTAGAGAGCGCGCAGAGCGCGAACTTAGTGAGAAGGCTGTTCCCAAGCCTTAGCGAGGTTTTTTCGAGCTTAGGCGCATGGAACTCGTCTGTCTTAGAAAAATTTACTCAACCTAATGATTTGACGATCCAAAACAAAACAACACAGAGAATGAAAAAAGGAGGAAACTTAAATGACTATGAGCGATCCAATTGCAGATATGCTTACAAGAATCCGTAATGCGAACACTGCAAAACACGATACAGTAGATATTCCTGCGTCGAAGATGAAAGTCGCAATCGCAGATATTCTGGTAGATGAAGGATATATCAAAAAATATGACATTGTAGAAGACGGAAACTTCAAAACAATCCGTGCAACATTGAAATACGGTGCAGATAAGAATGAAAAAGTTATTTCCGGTCTCAAGAGAATTTCCAAACCAGGGCTTCGCGTATACGCGAGCAAGGAAGAACTTCCGAAGGTATTGGGCGGATTTGGTACAGCTATCATTTCAACCAATCGGGGTGTAATCACCGACAAAGAAGCAAGAAAGCAGAATGTTGGCGGAGAAGTATTAGCTTTTGTGTGGTAGCACGGAACTCATCCGTCTTAGAAAAACTATTCATAGAAACTGAAAACAGAATCGCATTAAAGGACCCACCATACTCACTAAGCTCGAGAAAACCTCGATAAGTGTGTAGGTGTACGTTCGCACTAGGTTCGGAAGAACCTTACCAAGTGCTCAATGCATTCCGAAAATTTAAGTTTAGGAGGTACGGTATGTCACGTATAGGAAGACTGCCAGTAGCAATTCCGGCAGGTGTTACTGTTGAAATTGCAGCAAATAACGAAGTGACTGTTAAAGGTCCGAAAGGAACCCTGGTAAAATCACTTCCGGTAGAAATGGAAATCAAAAAAGAAGGTGAAGAAGTAATCGTTACGAGACCAAATGATCTCAAGAAGATGAAATCACTTCACGGTCTCACCAGAACACTGATTAATAACATGGTAATCGGTGTATCTGAAGGATATCAGAAAGTGCTCGAAGTAAATGGTGTTGGATACAGAGCAGCCAAAGCAGGAAAGAAACTAACACTTAGTTTAGGATACTCACATCCGGTAGAAATGGAAGATCCGGAAGGTGTTGAAACAACACTGGAAGGTCAGAACAAGATCACCGTTTCGGGTATTGATAAAGAAAAAGTAGGCCAATACGCAGCTGAAATCAGAGACAAGAGAAGACCGGAACCTTACAAAGGTAAAGGTATTAAGTATGCTGATGAAGTTATCAGACGTAAAGTTGGTAAGACTGGTAAAAAATAAGTAAGGAGAGTGTGAAAATGATTAGCAAAAAATCAAGAAGCGAAGTTCGTGTAAATAAGCATAAGAAATTGCGTAACCGTTTCAGCGGAACTGCTGAGCGTCCGCGTCTGGCTGTGTTTAGAAGTAATGATCATATGTATGCTCAAATTATTGACGATACAGTTGGAAATACTCTTGTTTCCGTTTCTACTCTTCAGAAAGACGTGAAAACAGAACTGGGAAAAACTAACAACGTTGATGCAGCAGCATATATAGGTAAGGTGATTGCAAATAAAGCAATAGAAAAAGGTATTAAGACTGTTGTCTTTGACAGAGGCGGCTTTATATACCAGGGTAAAGTAAAAGCATTAGCAGAAGCAGCCAGAGAAGCCGGGCTGGAATTCTAGAAGGAGGAACACACTTATGAAACAAAATCGTATTGATGCTAGTCAAATGGAATTGAACGAAAAAGTAGTGTCAATTAAACGTGTAACCAAAGTTGTTAAAGGTGGTCGTAACTTCAGATTTACAGCTTTAGTGGTTGTGGGCGATGGAAATGGCCATGTTGGTGCAGGTTTAGGAAAAGCAGCAGAAATCCCGGAAGCGATCCGCAAAGGGAAAGAAGATGCAGCTAAAAAGCTGATTGCTGTAACATTAGATGAAAATGGAAGTATCACACATGATATGACCGGAAAGTTCGGAAGTGCTTCCGTACTGCTTAAGAAAGCTCCTGATGGTACCGGAGTTATCGCTGGCGGACCGGTTCGTGCGGTAACTGAATTAGCAGGTATCAAAAATATCCGTACAAAGTCATTGGGATCTAACAATAAGCAGAATGTAGTTCTTGCTACGATCGAAGGCCTAAGGAATGTAAAGACACCGGAAGATGTAGCCAGACTGCGCGGTAAATCGGTAGAAGAAATTTTGGGCTAAGGAGGGAAACCGAAAATGGCAAATTTAAAAGTAACATTAGTAAAATCAACCATCGGTGCGATTCCTAAGCATAAGAAAACGGTTGAAGCAATGGGGCTTCGCAAGCTCAATAAGACCGCAATCTTGCCGGATAACGCAGCGACGAGAGGTATGGTAGATCAGGTCAGACATTTAGTAAAAGTGGAAGAAGCTTAATAATAGCAGATAAGGAGGTGTACGATGGACTTATCAAATTTAAGACCAGCAGACGGTTCGAAACATAGCAATAATTTCAGAAGAGGCCGCGGACACGGTTCAGGAAATGGCAAGACTGCAGGTAAAGGACACAAAGGTCAGAAAGCTCGTTCAGGAGCACCGAGACCAGGGTTTGAAGGTGGTCAGATGCCATTATACAGACGAATTCCAAAGAGAGGTTTCACTTGCAGAAATTCCAAAGAAATCATCGGTATTAATATCAGTGCTTTAGAAGTATTTGATAATGATGTGGTTGTTTCTGTAGAAGCACTTATCGATAAAGGGATTGTCAAGAATCCAAAGGATGGGGTAAAAATCCTTGGAAAAGGAGAATTAACTAAGAAGCTTACGGTTCAGGTAAATGCCTTCAGCGAAAGTGCAGCAGCTAAGATCGAAGCTCTTGGTGGAAAAGCAGAGGTGATCTAATGCTGAAAACACTTCGACAGGCGTTACAAATTGATGATATACGAAGAAAGATCATATATACGTTTCTGATGCTGATCGTAATCAGATTTGGATCACAGCTGCCAACGCCAGGTGTGGATCCAACCTATATTCAGAAATTTTTTTCCGAACAAACCGGTGATGCATTTAACTTCTTTAATGCTTTCACCGGCGGCTCGTTTACATCGATGTCGGTATTCGCTTTAAGTATCACGCCATATATCACATCTTCCATTATCATGCAGCTTCTGACCATTGCAATTCCGAAATTAGAGGAAATGCAAAAAGAAGGTGAAGAAGGAAGAAAGAAGATTACGGCCATCACACGTTATGTGACGGTAGCTCTGGCCCTGATTGAATCAGGAGCAATGGCAATCGGATTTGGCCGGCAGGGACTTTTAGTTGAATACAATTTTGTAAATGCGGCAATCGTTGTACTGACACTAACAGCAGGTAGTGCATTCCTCATGTGGATTGGTGAAAGAATTACAGAAAATGGCGTTGGAAATGGTATTTCTATCGTTTTGTTGATCAATATCCTTTCCCGAATCCCACAGGATTTCTCGACGTTGTATGAGCAGTTTGTACAAGGAAAGGGTCTTGCGAAAGGCGGACTGGCAGCAATTATCATTCTGCTGATCATATTAGTAGTGGTTGTATTTGTAATTGTTCTGCAGGGTGGTGAACGCCGTATCGCTGTCCAGTATTCGCAGAAGATTCAGGGGAGAAAGACGGTTGGCGGCCAGTCGACCCATATTCCGTTGAAGGTAAATACCTCGGGGGTAATCCCGATAATCTTTGCTTCTTCGCTGATGCAGTTTCCGATCGTTATCGCTTCCTTCGCGGGAAAAGGGAACGGAACTGGAATCGGAAGTGAGATTTTGCGCGGATTAAACTCCGCTAACTGGTGTAATCCAGATAATATTAAATATACCTGGGGCCTACTGGTGTATGTTCTGCTGACCATATTCTTTGCATATTTCTATACGTCGATTACGTTTAATCCGTTGGAAATTGCTAACAATATGAAGAAAAACGGCGGTTTCATACCAGGTATCAGACCAGGGAAACCAACGGTTGAATATTTAAATAAAATCTTAAAAAATATTATTTTTATCGGAGCATGCGGGCTTGTAATAATACAGGTTATCCCATTCTTCTTTAATGGTGTGTTTAGTGCCCAAGTATCTTTTGGCGGGACATCGCTGATTATTATTGTTGGTGTTGTACTGGATACACTTAAACAAATTGAATCGCAAATGCTCGTTAGAAATTATAAGGGTTTTTTGAATAGTTAGTCTTTAACTCGCAGCTTTGCTGCGAGTTAAAGTGTTATACACGGAGGAAGCAGTATGAAAATTATTATGTTAGGTGCACCAGGTGCGGGAAAAGGCACTCAGGCGAAAAAAATTGCAGCTAAATACGATATCCCTCATATCTCAACCGGAGACATTTTCCGCGCTAATATTAAAAATGGAACCGAGTTGGGAAATAAGGCAAAAGGCTATATGGATCAGGGACTTTTGGTGCCTGATGAACTGACAGTGGATCTGGTAGTAGATCGGATCAATCAGGATGATTGTGCAAATGGTTATGTGCTGGATGGATTTCCGCGGACGATTCCGCAGGCTGAAGCACTTGCCAATGCCCTTGATGGTCTGGGTGAGAAAATTGATTATGCCATAAACGTGGATGTTCCCGATGAGAATATTGTCAGCCGGATGTCGGGCAGAAGAGCTTGTGTGGACTGCGGTGCTACATATCATCTGAAGTATGCGCCGTCAAAAGCTGACGGAGTCTGTGATGCATGCGGCGGCGGTTTAATACTGCGCGATGATGATAAGCCGGAAACGGTACAGAACCGTTTAGGCGTATACCATGACCAGACTCAGCCCCTGATTGATTATTATTATACCATGGGTGTATTGAAGAGCGTTGATGGTACTATTGATATGCAGGATGTATTCCAGGCAATTGTGGATATATTAGGTGTGTAAAATATGCCGATTACTATTAAATCAGCCAGAGAAATAGAGATCATGACAGAAGCGGGAAAAATTCTCGAAATTGTCCATGATGAACTTACAAAGGCATTGCGCCCTGGCATGTCAACACTTGAAATTGACCGTCTGGGAGAAGAGGTGATTCGCAGTTACGGCTGCGAGCCATCCTTTTTAGACTATAATGGTTATCCGGGATCAATATGTGTATCAGTGAATGAAGAGGTGGTGCACGGGATCCCGAACAGTAAACGGATATTGCTGGAAGGTGATATTGTCGGTCTGGATGCCGGTGTGATCTATAAAGGATACCATTCCGATGCGGCCAGGACTCATGGGATTGGTGAAATTTCGAAAAAAGCAGCGGATTTGATGCGTGTAACCGAAGAAAGTTTCTTTGAAGGTATAAAATTTGCCAAACCGGGCAATCATCTGTTTGATATTTCCGCGGCTATTGGCAATTATGCCGGGAAGCTTGGGTTTGGAGTGGTCCGAGATCTGTGCGGGCACGGGATTGGCAGAAATCTGCATGAGGATCCGGAAATTCCTAATTACCAGACGAACCGCAAAGGTGTGAAATTAAGACCAGGTATGACGCTGGCTGTTGAGCCGATGATTAATATCGGGACGTGGGAAGTAAACTGGCTCGATGATGACTGGACGGTGGTAACGCGGGATGGCTCCTTGTCAGCTCATTATGAAAATACCGTTTTAATTACTGAAGGGGAACCAGAGCTGTTAACCCTGACCAGAGGAAGAGGATCTATTCATGATGAATTATGAAGCAGGAATGCTGGTGAAATCAAAAGCCGGACACGATGCCGGCAGGGTATATGTCATAATTCGGGCAGAAGGTGAATACCTTTATTTGTCGGACGGATACTTTAGACCATTAAATAAGTTGAAGAAAAAAAATAAAAAACACATTCAAGTGATCAATAAAATATATGACATGCAGAATATAAATGATGCAGATATAAAAAAGATTTTAAAAACTGCCGTCAAGGAGGGCTAACAATATGTCAAAAGCAGATGTAATTGAAATTGAAGGGGTAGTAGTAGAAAAACTGCCGAACGCAATGTTTCAGGTTGAATTGGAAAATGGGCACCAGGTATTGGCTCATATCAGCGGGAAATTACGCATGAATTTTATCAAGATCCTGCCGGGGGATAAAGTGACATTGGAATTATCACCGTATGATCTTTCAAAGGGCCGGATTATTTGGAGAGATAAGTAAGAAAGTATTGACTTTAGTATTCAAACAATGGTATACTATTAGGCGAACTGTTTGCTGGGGAATAGGCTCAAAAAGCAGTTTCAGCCACATCTTATAGGCGCTTAGCCGTTTAATAAGAATTGTTAATGCAGTGGATGAAAGGAGGATTTGACGTGAAGGTTAGATCATCAGTAAAACCAATTTGCGAAAAATGCAAGATTATCAAAAGAAAAGGAAGTGTTCGCGTAATCTGCGAAAATCCGAAGCATAAACAGCGTCAGGGATAAATCTAGAGCACTTAGTGAAGGCAAGCCTGTGGGCGCAGCTTGAGGTTAGTGCGAAGATTGTTCGAGGGAACTTAATGAGCACGAGTCGAAGACGAAATGCGAATTTAGTAAATCGAACATATTTAGGTTTGAATTGTAGTTGTTCGTGCAACAAATTAGGCGGCTGATAGTGTGATACGCGTGGAAGTGTGTACAATGCGATCTGCTATTTAAATATATGATAACACCACGGGCAGTGTGTGTTCGCGTATATTGCTTCTAATACCGGTGTTCATTTCACCGGAAAGGGCAGAGTATCTACTGCCTGGAGACAAGAGTATGGAAAAGAGGAAAGCACCTCATTAAGTGCTCAATGTCCCCCAATTAAAGACAATATTAACTATTACAACAAAATGGAGGAAATTCACATGGCTCGTATTGCAGGTGTAGACTTACCAAGAGACAAACGTGTAGAGATTGGGTTGACCTATATCTACGGGATTGGCAGAACAAGTGCTAATCGCATTTTAAACGAAGCAGGGGTAAGCCTTGACATTCGTTGCAGAGACTTGACTGACGAAGATGTTAAGAAGATCAGTAAAGTAATCGATGAAACCCAGCAGGTAGAAGGCGATCTTCGCCGGGAAATCGCTCTGAATATCAAGAGATTACAGGAAATCGGATGTTATAGAGGAATCCGTCATAGAAAGGGACTTCCTGTTCGTGGTCAGAAGACTAAGACCAATGCAAGAACAAGAAAAGGACCAAAGAGAACTGTAGCGAATAAGAAAAAGTAAATCTAGAGCACTTAGCGAATGCAAGCTGATAAGCGCAGCATGAGGTTAGTGCGAAGATTGTCCGAGCGAACTTAATGAGCATGAGCTGCAGGCGAAATGCGAATTTAGTAATTCGGACTTGTGAAGGTAAGAAAATAAGAATAAGAAATTAAAGAAAGTAGGTTAGTTTAATGGCTAAAAAAGTTACGAAAAAAGTGACAAAAAAACGTGTCAAGAAAAACGTTGAACGCGGACAAGCGCACATTCAGGCATCTTTCAATAATACAATCGTAACATTGACTGATACCCAGGGAAATGCTCTTTCATGGGCAAGTGCAGGCGGTCTGGGATTTAGAGGTTCAAAGAAATCTACTCCTTATGCAGCTCAGATGGCAGCTGAAACAGCAGCAAAGGCAGCATTAGTACATGGTCTGAAAACAGTAGACGTTATGGTGAAAGGACCGGGTTCGGGGAGAGAGGCAGCAATTCGTGCACTTCAGGCATGCGGAATTGATGTAACCAGTATCAAAGACGTAACTCCGGTACCGCATAATGGTTGCCGTCCACCAAAACGTAGAAGAGTGTAATTAGGAGGTTATAGAGCATGGCAGTAAATCGAGTTCCGGTTCTTAAAAGATGCAGATCATTAGGTATGGATCCGGTCTATTTAGGAATTGACAAAAAATCAAAAAGACAATTAAAAAGAACAAATAGAAAAATGAGTGAATATGGTCTCCAGTTACGCGAGAAGCAGAAAGCGAAATTCATCTATGGCGTTTTAGAAAAACCATTTAGAAACTATTACAAGAAAGCAAAGCAAATGAATGGTATGACCGGTGAAAATCTGATGATCCTTCTTGAGTCAAGACTGGATAATATAGTATACCGCCTGGGATTTGCAAGAACCAGACGGGAAGCAAGACAGATTGTAGATCATAAGCATATTACCGTAAATGGAAAACAGGTAAACATTCCTTCATATTTAGTCAGTGCAGGAGATGTTATTGAAATCAAAGAAAAGCACAAAGGTTCACAGAGATATAAAAGTATCCTGGAAGTAACGGGTGGTCGTATGACTCCGGATTGGACAGAGGTTGATGCGGAGAACTTGAAAGGCACAATCAAAGAGCTTCCGCTTCGCGAAGCGATTGATGTTCCTGTAGACGAGATGTTGATCGTCGAGTTATATTCTAAGTAATCCGAAGCGGATTACCTGGAAATCGACCCTCAATCATTTAATAACCCACAAGGAGGGACCCTTATAGTGTTTGATTTTAATAAACCAAATATTGAAATTACTGAGATTTCTGAAGATAAGAAATATGGCAGATTCGTTGTGGAACCGCTGGAAAGAGGATATGGCACGACACTTGGAAATTCTCTGAGAAGGATCATGTTATCTTCTCTGCCGGGAACAGCCATCAGTCAGGTGAAGATTGACGGAGTTCTGCATGAATTCAGTTCTATTCCAGGTGTGAAGGAAGACGTGACTGAAATCATCATGAATCTGAAATCTTTGGCTATTAAGAACACATCAGAGACCGACGAAGCAAAGACAGCGTACATTGAATTTGAAGGAGAAGGCGTTGTTACGGCAGCGGATATCCAGGTCGATCCTGATATTGAGATCATCAATCAGGACATTGTGATCGCAACCCTCAATGGAGGCGCGGACAGTAAGCTTTACATGGAACTCACCATCACCAATGGCAGAGGCTATGTAAGTGCCGATAAGAACAAGAATGATGAACTGCCAATCGGTGTAATTCCGATAGATTCTATTTATACACCGGTAGAGCGGGTGAAATTGAATGTCGAGAATACCCGTGTGGGACAGATTACTGATTTTGATAAATTGACTCTGGATGTTTATACCAACGGAACCCTGGTTCCTGATGAAGCGATCAGTTTAGCGGCAAAGGTACTTAATGAGCATCTGCGTCTGTTTATTGATTTATCTGAAGTAGCTCAGGCAGCGGAAGTTATGATTGAGAAAGAAGATGATGAAAAGGAAAAAGTGCTGGAAATGAGCATTGATGAACTGGAATTGTCTGTACGTTCATACAACTGTCTGAAACGAGCAGGAATCAATACTGTAGAAGAACTGACAAACAGAACTCCGGAAGATATGATGAAGGTGCGTAACCTTGGTCGTAAATCGTTGGAAGAAGTGTTGGCGAAACTTAAAGAACTTGGCCTGGAATTGAGCCAGGGAGAAGAGTAAATATAAAGTCTGGCTAGTAAGACTAAAAAGCATAACCAGAGCACCTGGTCAGTAAGTCCGAAGTGCATGGGCAGGCGTCATATAATGGAGGATTAAGAAATGGCAAAGTATAGAAAGCTTGGAAGAACATCGAGTCAAAGGAAAGCATTATTAAGAAACCAGGTAACGGCATTGCTTAATAACGGCAAGATCAGAACTACCGAAGCAAAGGCAAAAGAAATCCGTAAAATAGCGGAAGGCTTGATTGCAATGGCAGTGAAAGAGAAAGATAACTATGAAGAAATTACCGTTAAAGCAAAAGTTGCCCGTAAAGACAAAGACGGCAAAAGAGTGAAGGAAGTTGTAGACGGAAAGAAAGTAACTGTTTATGATGAAGTTGATAAGAAGATCAAAAAGGATAATTCGTCAAGACTTCACGCAAGACGTCAGATGCTCAAAGTGCTTTACCCGGTCAAAGAAGTACCAGCAGCTGCTGCAGGCAGAAAGAAGAATACCAAAGAAGTTGACATGGTAGAAAAATTGTTTGCCGAAATCGCACCGAAGTATGTAGACCGCAACGGTGGTTATACAAGAATTGTAAAAATTGGCCAGCGTAAAGGTGATGCTGCGATGGAAGTGTTAATTGAATTAGTGTAGGTTATAATAAAAAGGGGGACGTTGCACCAACAGGTGTTTCCGTCTCCCTTTCTCTGGTCCTCCCGGTTTTTCGGGCTTCCGATCCAGTTAGCGGCGTACGGGCTGGGACGCTTGGCCTTTGCTTCTAGGTAAAAAAATCATCAATATTTAAGAACCGAGCATATTCGCTGCATAGTCTTGATGACTATGCGGCTCAGATGCTCTTGCTGGCGGTGCTGGGAGCACCTTCATCATCTTAAATAATGATGATTTTTTTGCTAAGAAGCAAGACGGCCCGCTTTATAGCCCGTACGCCGCTAACTGGATCGGAAGCCCGAAAAACCGGGAGGACCAGAGAAAGGGAGACGGAAGCGCCTGTTGGTGCAACTGCTGGTTGGTATTTTTTTAGTCAACTAGTTGGGTGGAGACATTGTTAAAAAAACGTCAATATTGACGAACAAAATATAGAAACTATTAAAGAAACATAAGCAATTACCAAAAAATATGTTTGATATTGACCAAATTGTGCGGGTATTATATAATTTTATTGTGAAATAAATAACGAAGTCTTGAGGAGGAATTTAACATGGCTAAAAAAAAGGCACCATTGCAAATTGACAACGTAGAAGCTTTAGATGTTAAAATGACAGCGATGAAAGAAGCACAGAAGGAATTCGCGGTTTTTACACAGGAGCAGGTTGATAAGATCTTCTATGAAGCCTCTATGGCAGCAAATAAGCAGAGAATCCCGCTGGCTAAGATGGCGGTGGAAGAAACCGGCATGGGAATTGTAGAAGATAAGGTAATTAAGAATCATTACGCATCGGAGTATATTTACAATGCGTATAAGAATTCAAAGACCTGCGGTGTGATTGAAGAAGATAAAGCCAATGGACTGAGAAAGATTGCCGAACCGATTGGTTTAGTCGCAGCAGTCATCCCCACGACGAATCCTACCTCTACAGCAATTTTTAAAACTTTACTGGCGCTGAAGACCAGAAATGCGATTATCATCAGTCCTCATCCGCGGGCGAAGGATTCCACTATCGCAGCGGCAAAGATTGTTTTAGACGCGGCAGTGAAAGCGGGTGCGCCGGAAGGGATTATCGGTTGGATTGATGTTCCATCTCTGGAATTAACCAATCAGGTAATGAAGGAAGCCGATATTATACTGGCTACCGGCGGCCCGGGTATGGTAAAGGCAGCATATTCATCAGGAAAGCCGGCGATCGGTGTTGGTGCCGGAAATACTCCGGTGGTTATTGATGATACTGCAGATGTGAAACTGGCAGTAAGTTCGATCATTCATTCAAAAACTTTTGATAATGGTATGATCTGTGCATCTGAGCAATCTGTAACTGCTCTAGATGGGGTGTATCAGGAAGTTAAAGATGAATTTATTGCAAGAGGATGCTATTTCTTGAAGAAAAATGAGATTGACAAAGTGCGTAAAACGATTTTGATCAATGGTGCATTAAATGCCAGGATAGTCGGTCAGTCAGCCTATGCCATTGCCGAGATGGCAGGAATCAAGGTTCCTGAGGAAGCTAAAATTCTGATCGGTGAAGTAGAGTCAGTCGATATCGCAGAAGAATTTGCTCATGAGAAGCTTTCCCCGGTACTGGCAATGTATAGGGCTAAGACTTTTGAGGAAGCGGTTCAGAAGGCCGAACAGTTGGTAGAAGACGGTGGATACGGTCATACGGCTTCTCTCTATATTGACATGGCGGGAAAGGAAAAGAAGGATCGGTTTGAAGCGGTCCTGAAAGCTTGCCGGATCCTGATTAATACGCCTGCTTCACATGGCGGTATTGGTGATATATACAACTTTAAGTTAACACCTTCTCTCACCCTGGGATGCGGCTCATGGGGAGGAAACTCTGTATCGGCAAACGTAGGTGTACACCAACTGATTAATATTAAGACAGTGGCAGAGAGGAGAGAAAATATGCTTTGGTTCAGGACTCCGGAGAAGGTTTATTTTAAACGAGGATGTACGGAATTAGCACTTCAGGAACTGAAGGATATATATAATAAGAAAAAAGCATTTATCGTAACCGATGAATTTTTATATAAGAATGGTTATGTAAAAGAAGTGGAAGCGAAATTAGATGAGATGGGCATTTGCCATACCTGTTTCTACGAAGTAGCACCGGACCCGACGCTGGCGTGTGCGAAAGAAGGTGCAAAAGCGATGGCGGCTTTTGAACCGGATACGATCATCGCTCTGGGCGGTGGCTCAGCGATGGATGCAGCTAAGATCATGTGGGTGCTGTATGAGCATCCGGAAGCAGACTTCCTGGATATGGCGATGCGTTTTATGGATATCAGGAAACGTGTATACACTTTCCCGAAAATGGGGGCAAAAGCATACTTTGTAGCTATTCCAACTTCTTCGGGAACGGGTTCGGAAGTAACTCCGTTTGCGGTTATCACCGATGAAAATAGCGGCACTAAGTATCCGTTGGCAGATTATGAACTGATGCCGCACATGGCAATTGTCGATGCAGATAATATGATGACCCAGCCCAAAGGGCTGACCAGCGCTTCCGGTGTCGATGTACTGACCCATGCGCTGGAAGCATATGCTTCTGTCATGGCAACCGACTATACTGATGGACTCGCACTGAAAGCGATGAAGATGGTGCTGGACTATCTGCCGGGTGCATATGAAAATGGTGCGGCCGATCCGGTCGCCCGTGAAAAAATGGCTAATGCATCTTGCCTGGCTGGTATGGCGTTTGCGAATGCTTTCCTGGGAATCTGTCATTCCCTGGCACATAAACTGGGTGCCTTCCATCACCTCCCGCATGGTGTGGCTAATGCATTGCTGATAACTGAAGTCATGAAGTTCAACGCTGTCGAAGTGCCTACAAAAATGGGAACTTTCTCCCAGTATCAGTATCCGCATGCGATGGAACGATATGTAGAGTGTGCAAGGTTCTGCGGGATTACCGGTAAAGACGATCAGGAAATCTTTGATAAATTCATCGATGTGATTGATAATCTGAGAATCAGAGTCGGTGTAAAATCCTGCATCAAAGACTATGGTATCAGTGAAGAAGAATTCATGTCTACGTTAGATAAAATGGTAGAACAGGCATTTGATGATCAGTGTACAGGAGCAAATCCGCGCTATCCGCTGATGAGTGAGATTAAAGAAATCTATCTGAAAGCATATCACGGAAAATAAAAGGCAGGGGGCAGTTCACGGTGTGTTGAACTGCCCCTATTAAAATATTAAATTGTCTGATGAAAGGTGCGCTGGAGCACTTCTTTCTGCTGTTCCCGGGAAAGCTTATTAAAGTTTACTGCGTACCCGGACACGCGGATGGTAAGGTTGGGATACTTACCGGGATTTTCATATGCATCTACCAGCGTTTCCTTATTCAATATATTTACATTTATATGATGGGCATTCTGGATAAAATAGCCGTCCAGAATATGTACGAGGTTTTCAATACGTTCTTTAGAATCATGACCCAGTGTGTCCGGAGTTAGGGTAAAAGTATTGGAAATACCGTCCCGGCAGTCGTCAAAAGATAATTTTGCTACTGAGTTTAGAGAAGCGAGAGCACCGTTCAATTCCCGGTTATGCATCGGATTAGCTCCAGGGGCGAAAGCCTCGCCGGCTTTCCGGCCGTCCGGAGTAGCACCGGTCTTTTTGCCGTACATAACATTAGAAGTAATGGTCAGAACCGACAGGGTATGGATGGAATCCCGGTACCCCGGTGTCTTTTTCAGCTCGGCGGAGAATTCGGTAAGAAGATCCTGAGCAATCTGATCGACCCGGTCATCATTGTTACCGTATTTAGGAAAGTCACCGGTGGTCTCAAAGTCGACGATATATCCCTCGCTGTTCCTGATCGGCCGGACCTGGGCATGTTTAATGGCACTCAATGAGTCGGTCAGTACCGAGAGTCCGGCTACGCCGCAAGCCAGAAAACGCTCTATTGATGTGTCGTGCAGGGCCATCTGAGTCTTCTCGTAGGCATACTTGTCATGCATGTAATGAATGGCATTTAAAGTATTTACATACAGGCGGCAGAGCCATGACTGGTAAGTCCCAAAAGAGCTCATGACGGTCTCAAAGTCGAGGATATCACCGTCATATACCGGAGCTTTTGGACCGACCAGAGCTGAAGTGGTAGTATCATAACCGCCGTTAAGAGCCAGCAGCAATAATTTGGGCAGGTTGCACCTTGCGCCGAAGAACTGCATTTGCTTGCCGATTTTCATCGCCGAGACACAGCAGGCAATGCCATAGTCATCACCATAAAGTGGGCGCATCACATCATCATTCTCATATTGGATCGAGTCGGTATCGATAGAAATTCGGGCGCAGTAATCTTTGAAGCCCTGGGGCAGATCCTTGGACCATAAAACGGTTAAATTAGGTTCCGGTGCCGGACCTAAATTATAGAGTGTCTGCAGGAAGCGGAAAGAATTTTTGGTGACCAGAGATTGGCCATCTTCCCCCATACCTCCCAGGGCTTCGGTAATCCACATCGGATCGCCGCCGAATAATTCGTTGTAATCCGGGGTTCTCAAATGCCTTGCCATCCGCAGTTTCATGACAAAATGATCAGTCAGTTCCTGGGCCTGGCTTTCATCCAGAATACCAGCCGACATATCCCGCTGGATATAAATATCCAGAAATGAACTGACTCTCCCCAGTGAGTTGGCAGCGCCGTTTTGCTCTTTGATTGATGCCAGATAGGCGAAGTATGTCCACTGGAAAGCCTCTTGTGCAGTCTGGGCGGGGCCGGATATATCATAATCATACATTGCGGCCATTTCTTTTGTCTTTGTTAAGAAGTTGATCTGCTGGTAAAGTTCTTCCAGCAGACGGATGGAATCGGTGTTAAAATTTCCACAGCCGATCTTTGCTTTATCTTTTTTCTTCTGTTTGATTAAGAAATCAATGCCATAGAGAGCAACCCGGCGGTAATCGCCGATGATCCGACCGCGGCCATAAGCATCAGGTAAGCCGGTAAGGATCCCGGCATGGCGGACCCGGAGCATGTCATCGGTATAAACACGGAAAACCCCGTCGTTGTGAGTGGTTCGGTATTGAAATTCCGTTTCGATTTTATCAGATAACTGATAGCCATAAGCTTGGCAGGCTTTGCGTGCCATATTGATGCCGCCGAATGGATTTACGCCCCGTTTTAGCGGTCGGTTAGTCTGGAGACCGACAATCAGTTCCCGGTCTTTATCTAGATATCCCGGCTGATATGCGGTCAGTGAAGAAACGGTATTGGTGTCAATATCTAAAACGCCGCCGTAATTCTGCTCAACATTCAGAAGTTGATTAAGTTTGTCCATCAGAGTGGAGGTGCAGGGTGTCGCTGAGGTAAGAAAATCACTGTTGCCTTCATATGCAGTGATATTTTTTTGGATAAAGTCTCTGACGTTGATTTCGTGCTGCCACAGTCCTTCATTAAAACCATTCCATTGTTTAAATTTTAGCTGCTTCATTTTGAATCCTCCTTAATCATAAGTATCCGGACCCGGGAATTAATTTTCTGCATTAAAAAAGGCAATCCCCAATATCGGATTGCCCAGACGGTCGGCATTATAGTTTCATGCTCCCCTGTGGTTACCCACATATCCGTCAGTCACATAAAACTTGTTTACTTAAACTTGATTATACGGTGAGGTAAAACAATTGTCAAATACTTTTATTCTTCTTCTTCCTCAATTTCCATTTCGCGGCAAAAATCATCACATTCGCACATGTGATCTTTGTCATGGCCGAGGCAGTCTACATAGGTATCACCTACATAAGTGCTGGCGCCAAAATAAACCGGAACCTCTACACAAAGGGTCTGGCTAATGGTAAAAGAACAGGTACCGTTTTTTGTGCCGCGGCAAGGTGTGCAGCCGGGTTTAATGTTAGGCTCTCCTTTGCAGGTAATACTAGGAGCCCCCACTTTCGCAAAAGGGGTGATTTCGACCGGTAGACAAACCGATACAAACTGATGGCCTATAGCCGGGCAAACATCTTTTTCGCAATTGGGATTAAAAGTTTCGTATTCGTTCATTGTGTAATCAGACATAATATGATTCCTCTCTATTAAATAGATATATTATAGTTTAATGTATGCAGCAACAGGGAAAGTGTGAAAAAAATAAATGTTGGAGACCATTGTTTGTGTGGATATTGCATAATTTCGATAAACATCCAAATAAGGGCCGGGGAATTACCGACTATAAAGCGCAGTTGGAAAACTGGAACAAATTGGCTAATATCACTCAAAAAGATATAGAATCAGGTGTAAATTTCCGCATTATGCAAATGGAAAATGTGGTGGATTATGATATAATAAGTACAGCAAAGAGTCATTTATGTTAGGAGGAAGAGATGGCAGTTAGTAAAACAGTAGCACCAAAGAAAAAGACAGCACCCAAAAAAGAGATAAAGATAAATACAATTGTAGAATACCATGGAAAACAGGTAGAGGAAAAAGTCATAGTCGCCGCTGTAAAAAAGGCATGGACGAAAGCGGGCAACAAGGTGGGTGATATAAAGACGATAGAAATATACATCAAGCCGGAAGAGGAGTCCGTCTATTACGTAATTAACGGATTGAATACCGGCCGGGTAGGATTCTAAAAGGGTAAAACGTGAAGGCGGGCATTACTAGAAACATTAGTTGATGTCCGTCTTTGCTGTGCTGCCAGAAATTGGCGGCGAAATTGCCTGATGAGGTCGAAATAATTCTTGTCAAAAGTGCAGTTATGTACGATAATAGATGGATAGATAACTAATCAAAAGTACAAAGGGGAGAAATATGGACAGAAATATGGACAGAATCATAGGGGAGATCACCAAAGGTAATGGTCTGACACAGGATCAGCTGACCGATCTGATGTCAGATTTAGGTCAGATGGCGCAGACTTATATGATAGCTCTTGCAGTTTTGCTGGTTGTCGGACTGCTTCTATGTTTTCTCGGGCTTAAGCTGATAAAACTGTGGGGCGGACTCGCCGGTCTGCTAGTTGGCGCAGCAATTGGATTAACAGCAAGTCTTCTGATCGGGCTGACAGGAATTACTAATCTATTCGTAGTCCTGTTCGCCGGGCTTCTGATGTTAGCGCTGAGCATAATCTTCAGACGCCTGGGCATGTTCTGGGTGTGCCTTTTCGCCGGCGGCAGCATCGGGACGTTAGTTATATATATAGATCCGGTGATCGGTTTGATAGCGGTTCTGATCGTAGGATTACTGGCAGCGATCCTGGGTGCTGTCGTGAGGGATCCGGTTGTGATCATTCTGACCTCTATCCAGGGCGGTATCATATCGGGGACAATGCTGATGGGACTGCTTGGCGGAAGCAATTACATGATTGGTATAATATCAGGCGTGGTACTGATGATTTCCGGAATGATCGTGCAGTTTATGCTGAAATCCCGCGAAATTGGAAAGCACGAGAGCGTCCTGGCAGAAAAGGTAAAGGAAGAAAAGTCCAGAGAAACAGAGGTAGAAGCAGCAAGAAATATTTTATCTGACGAAGATGAAGATTAGGATGCATAAAAAGAATACTAATTCGGACCGGTTTAACGGACACCCCCTTTGATATCATATAGATATGGAAGCGGGGTGTTTTTATGAGAACAACAATGAGAAATATAAAATATGCAGCAGGAATAGCATTGGGAGTTGCGGCGCAGTTAGTTATGATAGTGCTGTTCGGATTTACCAGTCTGGAGATTCCTTTTCTTGTATATGTAAGTTGCTGGGCGGTCTGCATTGCCATTATAAAATGGGCGGCAGGTAAATTACCTGAATAAGATTATTACAGCGGGGTTGACATATGTGTGTGTCCGATATATAATATTTAATATACCCAGTGGGGGTATAAGGAGGCGCGATATGATTACACAAAAATATGATATCAAAGGAATGTCTTGTGCAGCCTGCAGCAGTGCGGTGGAACGAGTCACAAGAAAGATGCGGGGAGTGGCCGAAAGCAATGTCAATCTGACAACGGCTATGATGACCATCACTTATGATGAGACGGCGCTTAGTAGTGGGGACATTGTAACAAAGGTTGGGAAGGCCGGGTTTGGTGCGGTTCTTCACGTTGAAAAAAGTAAAAAGGAACAGATCGGGGATGAGGAAGTACTGGAGCAGGAGGCTTATATAATAAAACGCCGTTTAACGGTAAACATTATCACGGCTGTTATTCTGCTGTATATCTCGATGGGCCATATGATACCGATGCCGGTTCCGGCAGTGATCGATATGCATGAGAATCCATTGGGATTTTGTCTGATCCAGCTGGTTTTAACCGTCATCATCCTGTACAATGGACGGCGATTTTATTTGGTCGGCTTTAAAAGCCTGTTCCGCGGGCATCCGAATATGGATTCGCTGGTAGCGGTTGGAACGGGCAGTGCATTTCTATACAGTCTGGTCTTGACAGTAAAAGCGGTCAGTGATCCGATGGCGGCCCATAATCTGTATTATGAATCGGCGGCGGTAGTGGTAACACTGGTTATGGTCGGAAAATATATGGAAAGCCGGAGTAAGGGCAAGACCTCAGAAGCGATCAAAAAATTAATGGAACTGGCACCGGATACGGCTCTGCTGCTCTGTGACGGTGAGGCGCAGGAGGTGCCGATAGAGCAGGTGCAGACAGGAGATTTCATTCTGATCAAACCGGGAAGCCGGGTTCCGCTTGATGGTGTGGTGGTCGAAGGAAGTACGGCCATTGATGAGTCAATGTTAACTGGCGAGAGTATCCCGGTTGAAAAATTTGCCGGTGATGAGGTAATCGGTGGCAGCATGAACTATCAGGGAGCGGTGACCATCAAGGTAATCCGTGTTGGCAGTGATACCACTTTGGCGAAGATTGTCAGGATGATGGAAGACGCGCAGGGTAAAAAAGCGCCTATTTCTAAACTGGCTGATACGGTAGCAGGGTACTTTGTACCGACCGTTATGGCAATTGCGGTTATTGCAGCTCTTGTGTGGCTGTTTTTAGGATATGATCTGGCATTTGCCCTGACCATTTTTGTATCGGTTCTGGTAATTGCATGTCCATGTGCACTGGGATTGGCGACACCGACAGCGATCATGGTGGGTACCGGTTTGGGAGCCGGTCATGGTATCCTGATAAAGAGCGGTGAAGCTCTGGAGATCAGTCATAAAGTTGACTGTGTGGTGCTGGATAAGACCGGGACGATCACTGAGGGGCAGCCGGCGGTAATGGAGATTGTAAGCGATAGTGTCAGTGAAACCGATCTGCTGTATATTGCAGCATCTTGTGAACAGGTTTCAGAGCATCCGTTGGGGCAGGCGATCATTTCACAGGCGAAGGAAAGAGACATCGCTTTAGCCAGGGTGACCGAGTTTCAAAGTATAACCGGCCAGGGGATTGAGGCTTCGATCGATGGGCAGAAATATTATATTGGCAACCGTAAACTGTGTGATGAGCAGGCGATTGACATCGGAGCTTATCAGGATAAGGCCCGGGAGATTGCCGGAAAAGGCCAGACTCCTATGTTTGTGGCAACCGGCGATCAGGTAATCGGTATTATCAGTGTAGCTGACCCGATTAAAGAAAGCAGCCGAAGGGCTATTACTGATATGAAAGCTTTCGGTATTGAAGTGCATATGCTGACCGGCGACAATCAGCTGACGGCGGAATATATCGGGAAACAGGTCGGAGTGGATAAGATTGAAGCAGAAGTACTGCCGGGAGATAAGGTTAAAGTAGTAGAACGGCTGCAGGCCGAGGGTAAGCAGGTGATGATGGTCGGAGACGGTATCAATGATGCACCGGCGCTTGTGCAGGCCGATGTTGGTGCCGGGATTGGAAGCGGCAGTGATATTGCTTTGGAATCGGCCGATGTTGTATTAATGAAATCAGACTTAAATGATGTTTATAAAGCAATCAAGCTAAGTAAAGCAACCATCCGCAATATTAAACAGAATCTGTTCTGGGCATTTTTCTATAATATCTGTGGGCTGCCACTGGCGGCAGGTGTATTGTATGCTCTAAACGGGCACTTGCTAAATCCGATGTTCGCGGGATTTGCAATGTCGCTGAGTTCGGTGTGTGTAGTCGGTAATGCTTTGCGGCTGCGGACTTTAAAGCTTTAGGAGGAGAGAATATGTCAAAAACAGAAGCGTGCTGTGAAAAGCATAAACACCGGGAAGAGGATGAATATAAGAAGCTGACCAACCGCCTGAACCGGATCGAAGGTCAGATCCGCGGGGTAAAAAAGATGGTGGAAGAGGAAAGATACTGTGTTGATATTCTGACCCAGGTATCGGCCATCCAGGCTGCGCTCAACGCGTTTAATAAGGAACTGCTGTCCAGCCACATTCAAACATGTGTAGTGGAAGAAATCAAAAAAGGTGATAATGATGTTGTAGATGAATTATGTGAAACCATTCAAAAATTAATGAAATAAAAGGAGAAGAAGTTATGACAGTGATTAAAGCTGAAGATATGCATTGTGAAAAATGCGTAGAGAGAATTACCAATGCCATGAAAGAGGCCGGACTTAATTTCCAGATAGATCTGGAAAAGAAAAAAGTAATGGTGGATGATGACGAACAGGCGGTTACTACCGCACTGGAAGTGCTGGATGATTTGGGATTTGAAGGAATTGTACAGTAGTAAAAGCAAGTGATGGTGCAAAAGTATAAAAAACTAAGTTAATAAATAGGATGGATAAAGGGAAAGGCTGCCGCATACGACAGCCTTTTATACTATTTATCAAAAGATGGATTAAAAGCATAGAAATTTTCGGAGTCCAGATTATCCTGTATTATCCGCAGACATTCGCCGAATCTCTGATAATGAACAATTTCACGTTCTCTTAAAAAGCGGATCGGATCACAGACTTCGGGGTCTTTGACCATCCGCAGAATATTATCATATGTGGTCCGGGCCTTCTGCTCGGCAGCGAGGTCTTCATGCAGGTCGGTGATCGGATCACCTTTGGACTGGATATAAGTGGCAGTCCATGCAGTCCCGCCGGCTGCCTGAGGATATACGCCCAGAGTATGATCTACATAATATTTGTCGAAGCCGCTTCGTTGAATTTCTTCAGGAGACAGGTCTTTGGTCAGCTGATATACGATTGCACATATCATTTCCAGGTGTGCCAGTTCTTCCGTACCTACAAACGTCCCGGAAATGTTCCACTTTACTCAAATGCCGGACAAGCCTTATAATGGCGGGCTTTGGATACTTATGTCAAATGAAAAATTGTCCGATATAGTAAGTTTAATAAGTTTCAACATAATGAGCAACCGCCCATAGCAAAAAGCGACCGAGAACGTGTCATCTTCAAAAATCGGGCATTCATCTCTGAAATCCTTGGGCACACAAACACAGAAACAACCATGACTTACCTGCGGATCCTTTGCTTTCGATTCTTTCTTAAATAAATAATTAACATCACGCAAACAAATAATTAACAATTTTCAAACACCTCCGATGTATGATATACTTGCATGATACAAATTTATATCGAAAGTAGGGATTGCCATGATAAACATTCTCGTTGTGGAGGACGACTCAAAACTCAATCGCCTCGTCTGCAAATATCTAAGCGACAGCGGCTACAACACCAAGGGTTGCCTTAACCCGCAGGAAGCATATGACCTGATGTTTAACTCGCAATACGACCTGATTATCTCGGACATTATGATGCCAAAGATTGATGGGTTTGAATTTGCGGAAACGGTGCGGAAACTCGACAAGACTATTCCCATCCTGTTTATGTCCGCACGGGACGATATCTCCTCAAAGCAAAAAGGGTTCAGGCTCGGCATTGACGATTATATGGTCAAGCCCCTCGACATGGACGAGCTTGTCATGCGTGTTGGTGCACTTTTACGTCGCGCCAATATTGCGGTTGAGAAAAAGCTGACTGTGGGAAGCCTTAGCTTAGACGGCGATGCCATGAGTGCGACTATTTCCAGCGCAGAAATCCCGATTACCGTCCGGGAGTTCAACATTCTATACAAGCTGCTGTCCTACCCAAGCTGCACATTTTCACGGGCGCAGCTTATGGATGAGTTCTGGGGAGTGGACAGCGACACCAGTCTGCGCGCCGTTGACGTTTATATTACCAAGTTGCGTGACAAATTCTCCACCTGCGACGAATTCAAGATCGTTACCATACATGGACTGGGATATAAGGCGGTGCTGTCATGAGGGAAAAAACACCCGTAGAAAAGGATGTCCACATTAAAAAAAAGATAATGAGCTGGCGGCATATAGCTCTTACTTATTGCGCGATGTTACTGCTTGTGGGGATACAAGTGGGAATTATTGTTTTCCCCGGCTTTCTGTCCATGAATCAAGTTATTCAAGTGACTATCGTTATGAGTTATTGGGCGATAATCGCCGCCATATTTGCATCTATAACGAATTGGCAGATAAGAGAAGGCTATGACAAGCCTATGCGAAAACTAAGTGAAGCCACAAAAAAGGTGGCTGAGGGCGATTTTTCCATATATGTTGAACCGGTACACACAGTCGATAAACACGACTATATTGACGTCATGTTTTTGGATTTCAACAAAATGGTGGAGGAATTAGGCAGCATTGAAACGCTGAAAAACGACTTTATCGCCAACGTGTCACACGAACTTAAAACACCGCTTTCGGTCATTCGCAGTTACGCTTCCGCATTGAAAAAAGATGGCTTGTCGCTGGAAGATCGGGACGAATACGCTGATACGATCATCAGCGCTTCGGACAATCTGACGGCGCTTGTGACCAATATCCTGAAGCTGAGCCGACTGGAGAGCCAGGAGATTTTACCGTCCTCCGAGCCGTATGACCTGTGCAGACAACTCTCAGACATAGCGATTGCTTTAGAAAAATCGTTGGAAGAGCGGGGTTTGAACTTTGAGGCAGAGATGGATGACAGGCTGATGGTGAGCTACGATCCGGGGATGCTTGAGCTTGTATGGCACAATCTGCTGTCAAACGCCGTAAAATTTACGCCGCCCGGCGGGAAGATCACGCTGACGCAGACATCGTACGATGACTCGGTAACGGTGTCGGTATCCGATACGGGTTGCGGCATGGACGCCGAAACGGTGAAGCATATCTTCGATAAGTTCTATCAGGGAGAAACATCCCATTCCGGAGCGGGAAACGGTTTGGGGCTTGCACTTGTTAAGCGTGTTACTGAGCTTGCCGGCGGTATTGTAACCGTACACAGCAGTCCCGACGAGGGCACGACCTTTACTGTTAGACTGGCGGTGAAGTGATGTGGCGTTTATAATAGAGTGCGCCGTGTACGTAGCGTTATTTGTGGGCGTTATGCAACTGAAACCCGGCAAATGGCAAGGGATTTTAGCCTTATTACCGTCGATTGGATTGATTGCGAGTGCTGTCGGATTTCTTTTGCGTCCGGAGATTGATGTTCATATTTATGTAGCGTATGCCTTAATCGGGGTTTCTGCGGCGTTTGTGGCATGGTTGGTTTTCAAAATCATCACGTTGCACAAAGATAAATCGATTACCGCACGGTTCACTCGACTTATCAGTGTTGCAGCACTGTCCGCGCCGCTAGCGTTGATTGTAGGGATAATTCTTACCATCACCGAACCCCCGGATATGGCGGCGCTCGTTTGCCTATCAACCGCTGCCTTTGGCGGTGCAGCGCTTATTATTGCAATAAACCTTATCATCGTTTCGTTATGCGGTTACCAAAGCACAAGGGATAGTTTGAAAATGGTTAACGGTTTGATAAAAAGCAAAAGACTTGTTTTTGTGCGTATCTTTATGGCAAAAGACGTGTTTTTAGTGTTAAGTAAGATGGCGATCGGTATTTTCACATCATCGTTTTTCATGTTCACCAACGCCCTGTACAGCGCTGGATTGGGGGTCGCGAGATATATAGCCCTTAAAATGCACACACAAAACGGTGAAAAACAGATACAGAGCTATTTCCGCGTCGGCGGGGTTATTTTACTTGCCAGCGCCTGTTACGTGATTTACTCCATACGGCTATTTTCGGGAAGTGAGACCGCGAGTTTCCATATGACTGTCGGCATTGCTATCGCCTGTTACACGTTTCTTGAATTTGGCATTAATATTCGGGAGGCGTTACGGCTGAGGAAAAGTAACGCGCTTGAGGCGAAGGCGCTTAGGGCAATCAGCCTATCGTCAACTCTGCTATGCTTTGTACTCACGCAAACGGCGCTCATGTCCTTTGCCAACGAGGGCGATAGCAGCTTTGCAAATGCACTGTCCGGCGTGTTTTTCGGCGGAGCTGCCGCTCTGATTGGTGTATATGTAATGGTGCGGAGCAGACTGATAATGCATGGCAAATGATGATAGACCAGTTATTTGAAATTCAACAGTTGCCGGAAACAATGAACGTTGAGGTATAATATGGAAAGTAAAAAGTTAGTAAAAAAAGCGTTGCGATTACAACTTTTAATGAGATTAGCAATTAAGCTAAAGCCCGTGAGGGTAGGCAAAGAACGGTTTGTGGGTACATCTCACGGAAAGGTGAGAGTATTGGAATACGGCTTTGACTCACCGGAAACAGCACCACTTTTTATTGATATGCATGGCGGTGGGTTTGTGCTTGGTTCTGCGGATATGGACGAGCCGATGTGCGTTTATTTCAGAGAACAAACAGGCGTAAAAATCATTAGCATTGACTACCCTAAAGCACCGAAAAATCCCTACCCGATTGCCGTAGAAGCAATTTATGAGATAATAAAGCACTATGTCGATAACGCCGAGAAGTACAAAATAAATCCTGCCAATGTTGGTGTCGGCGGACACAGCGCGGGCGGTAACTTTGCTACGGTTATGTGCATTAGGGCAAAGGAAAAAGGCGATTTATTATTCAAATACCAAATCCTTGATTATCCGCCCTGCGATATGTCTATCGGTGCGTTTGATAAAAATTACCCAAAGGGAGCAGTTTCACCAAAAATGGTGGAAATGTTTGACACCTGCTATTTTAGTAAGGATAAGGAAACTGCAAAATCACCATATCTTTCCCCTGTTTACGCAACCAATGAACAATTAGCGGGACTTCCAACCACCTTGCTTATTACAGCGGGAATCGATTCGCTGCATGACGAGGGAGTGCGTTACGGCGAATTGCTCAAACACGCAGGTGTTCCCGTGGAGTTTCACGATTTTGCGGAATCTGTGCATGGGTTTACATATAATAAAACTCCCGACGCTAAAAAGGGATGGGATATTATGGCGGAGTTTATAAAAAAGCATATGTGATGGTAGAATTATTTGAATTTAGCCTTCCCCTAATCGGGGAAGGTTTTTATTGTTAATATTTCTTAAACATTTCTCAAGCAATTCACAAACAACAGTCTTGTATTATAGACATATCAAAAACAACAGGTAAGCCAACGGGTTAGCCCACGTAATTCATAAGCAATTTAAAAATATAACAACTGTAAAATAAGCGTAATCAATGAGAAGGAGGCTTTATCATGAACGAAAACACACGGGACAGGCGCGGCTTTGTCAGCTACGAATATAAGAGCATTACCGTGAAACGCGACATGGCTGACCTTTATACCGACTGCTTTCCCAGCTTCGGATGGACACTCGAGGGAAGAGCACCCGCGTCCGACTGGGTAACGTCCGTCACGTTGAAGTTTAAGCGTGACCGCAAAATTATCAACAAAATGGAGCTGACAAGGCTCCAGCGTGAGTTTGAAAGCCACGCAAATGAAACCGGTAAACTCGAAATATCCAAGACCGTTGGCGCGGCTACCGCCGCTTACGTTATCGGGATTTTAGGGACGGCTTTTATGGCGGGGGCTACATTCGCTTTTCTGGCAGACATGATCCCCCTGTGTATCGTCCTTGCCGTTCCTGCGTTTGTCGGCTGGATTATCCCGTATTTTTGCTACCGACGCATATCTACGAAAAAGACGGAAAAGGTCATCCCGCTGATCGAACAGCAATACGACGCAATTTACGAAACCTGTAAAAAGGCAAGTGCGCTGCTGTATGAATGAAAAATATAACGAGGATACCGATAGACGACGGGGCCGCCCGCCGAAAGGAGTTCGACGCATTTGCACTGCTTCGGGTGGTTGGCTTTACCGCTATATGGACGGCGATCTATGGTTTTTTGAGCAGAAAAATATTGTTGTTTGTTGTCGAAAGATGTGTGAATTAATATTTCTCAAACACTTTATCGACAATTCTCAAACAACTGCACGGTATTATTAACCTATCAAACGAAAACAACTACGAGAAAGGAGTTCTAATAATGAGTGAAAATACTAAAAACAGCTTTGTCGCTTATGAACACAAGGAGATTACGGTCAAGCGGGAGATGGAGGCTATCTACACCGACGGTTATCCGAGTTTCGGCTGGAAACCGGACGGACGGGGCGTTTCCCTTAGCGGGCTGACCTCCGTAAATCTAAAGTTTAAGCGTGACCGTAAAATCACGAACCGCGAGGAGTTGACGAAACTCCAACGGGAATTTGAAAACTGCGCGAAGGAAATCGAGCGCATGGAGGACGCCAAGGTTACCCTGCCGAGCGTCGTGGGGTATGTTATCGGGCTTGTTGGAACGGCGTGTATGGCGGGAGCTACGTTCGCCTATCTCGCGAGTATGATTCCGCTGTGCATCGTCCTTGCTGTTCCCGGATTTATCGGCTGGATTATTCCCTACTTCTGTTATCTGCGTGTCAAGAGAAGCAAAACCAATAAGGTCACGCCGCTGATTGACTGTCGGTATGACACAATCTACGAAGTGTGCGAGAAATCCAACGGATTGCTGCATATATAAGTGCGAGTTAAGTCGCCTATTTTACGCGAGAGGAGGAAAAGAGTATGAGTACGAGAGCTATTATCGCCATTGTCGCAGTGGCTGTTGTCTTGGTTGTTATCATTGCTGTGTTTATCAAAAAACGCAGAAAGTAAAAGGAGCGCATACTTATCGGCGGGATCAGGGTGATGGCAAAGATCGGCGGACAAGCATCAACTATATGCCATTACCCTGATCTCATAGGCTTAAACGAAATACTATACATAAAAGAACAAGGCGGATACAACGATATGAGCGCAAAAGAAAAGGTTTCGGGTTTTGCTGTGGATAAGGCAATGAACTATGTGTGGAAACCTCCGGTGCGCACTCGACCGACCTGCAAAACCCTGAGGATGTTCATGACCTTGCGGACAAATGCCGGGACAAAGCGGATGAAAGGAGCAATGTCGCGGACGAATTGTGGGCTTGTTCGGGGAAATGCGCCGGATGCAAGGCACGGGAGAGTGCGTGAAACTACAAAAAACTGCAATACTGGCTGACATCGCAAACAGACTCAAAGCGTGATGCTGGCCAGTATTGATTTACATAATAAAATGGAGGAAGTCTATGATAAAAGAATCGATCATGTCGGCGGCAATAAAACAAGTTGAAACGCTGCTCTCGGACATAACGGATGAACAAATGTCGGAGCTCGGGCTTTGTAAAAAACATTTTCACCGTTCACTCTAAAAAGATAGAGTATGTTATCTCAAAAAGGCACACCTGCTTTCCGGCTTACTTTGCCGAATAGTGGGTGCGTTTTTATATATAACGACGGTTGCCGCAGTCCTCTGCTCCAATCTGAGTTTTCCTAAAAAATTTAGATTGGAGAAAGGACTATGTTTCCTTTTCGGACGGACAAGTCATCCTACGGGAAACCGAGGTATCGCGTCCTTGCGGCTAGTGTAGGATTGAAGTTATGAAAAACCATCTGCATTTTGACATAAGGACAAATTGTATATTCATACCATTAAAAAGGAGGCTCTGTCGTAAAGGGGTGGTGTGATTTGAGGAAAGAGCGTGAATTTGTGTATGTTGGCGAGCCGATTCCGAAAATTGACCCGGTAAAAAATGCTGATTTTTTACTTCAAATTCAAAAGTCTATGCTGTTATCACTTGTGCAAAGGAAACTCTTAAACACCTCACAAATGGAGCGCGTTATGGATGAACTGGAAAACCAGCATTACAGGAAATAACAACTGCCAAGCTGAACGCTTGGCTTTTTACATATATAAGTACAAGTTTTAATTCGCACATTCGACATGGCCAATCAATCTTTATATAATTTTATCAGCAGACAAACGCTACTGAAAGGAAAGGGTATTATGAACCGATATGAAAAACTAAATCAAAATAGAATTGTAGAAGAAAAGATATGCGAAGAGCAGAAAACTTATAAAGTCGGCGCATACTGCCGTGTTTCTACGGACAAGGAAGATCAGGCAAATTCTTTTGAAAGCCAGCAACGGTATTTCAAGGAATACATTGAACGCAGACCGAATTGGGAATTCTTCGAGATTTTTGCTGACGAGGGTATTTCCGGTACAAACACAAAAAAGCGCAAGGCATTTAACCGCATGATTGCAAGTGCAAAAAACGGTGATATTGATTTGATTATCACGAAAGAGATTTCCCGTTTTGCAAGAAACACGTTGGATAGTATTTACTATACGCGCGACTTGAAAAAGCGCGGTGTCGGTGTCATCTTTTTGAATGACAATATAAATACCCTTGATCCGGATGCGGAGCTTCGCTTAACGATCATGTCATCCATCGCGCAGGAGGAAAGCCGCAAAACCTCTGACCGCGTGAAATGGGGACAGAAGCGCCAAATGGAGCAAGGGGTTGTTTTCGGGCGGAATATGCTCGGCTATGATGTTCGGAACGGCCAGTTGTTTATCAATGAGGAAGGTGCGAAAATCGTTCGTATGATATTTGATAAATTCGTCAACGAGGGCAAAGGAACCCATGTGATTGCCCGTGAGCTTCGGGAAGCGGGCATTACCACTAGCACCTATATGAAGCAATGGTCAAATACCGTTATTTTGCGTATTATCCGCAATGAAAAATACTGCGGCGATCTTGTGCAAAAAAAGACCTTTACGCCGGATTATCTTTCGCACGAAAAGAAGTACAATAAAGGGGAAGAAGAATTTGTGATACTCAAAGACCATCATGAGCCGATTATTAGCCGCGAGATGTTTGACCGGGCAAACGAAATTTTAGAAAGTCGTGCTGTTTCACAGGAGAACAAGGCAAAACACTCCAACCGTTATGCCTTTTCCGGTAAAATTAAATGCGGCCGTTGCGAGGCAAGCTATGTGGCGCGGTATAAAAAAAGGAAGGACGGCAGTCAGTATAAATCATGGCAATGCTTTGAAGCCTCACAACACGGAAACCCTCATATCGATAAGGCGGGCAATCATGTGGGATGTGTCGCGGAAAGCATACGGAACGAGGACGCTCTTCATATCATGCGCATGGTGTGTGATAGCTTGGATTACGAAAAAGATATTATCCTTTCAAATATGATTCATGCCATAGATACCGTTGTTAAAGAGGATTCCGGTGTAGTAGATACCGCCAAGCTGGAAGCGAAAATCGGTCAGGTGGAAGAAAAGCGCAACCGCCTTATTGACCTCTATATGAGCAACGACATTACCAAAGAGCAGTTTATAGCCGCGCGGGATAAATGCGACGAGGAAATATTTGATATAAAGAACTTGATTGAAAGCGTAGAACAACAGGAGAGGATTCATAAGGAGCATCAGACCTTACTCTGTGACATTAAGAAGGCATTAGATGAAATGGTTTCCAGCATAACACACGACGATGACTTTTATCGTAATATTTTAGATAGGATGATTGTCAACGACAAAGACCATATTGATGTTATCTTAAATCTGCTGCCTTTCAAGTGGAGTTATGCGATTGCAAGGGCGTCAAAAAAAGGAGATAGTGAGAAACGGAACATTTCCGATCCCTCACTACCGACATCGGTCAGCAGCCCTGCCACCTCTTTATAAGGCGTCGTATAGCGTTGGGAAAGATAGCGCATCGATGCTCCCAATTCACCGTCCGGGCCACCAT
>Ga0153944_1000092_pt1 | contig 37603 bp, 32 predicted proteins | sample TSNJ028MetaG_FD_104703 | JGI IMG/M metagenome (GOLD analysis project Ga0153944, IMG submission 104703) | Attine ant fungus gardens microbial communities from New Jersey, USA - TSNJ028 MetaG | ecosystem: Host-associated > Fungi > Mycelium > Unclassified | place: USA: New Jersey, Wharton State... | reverse complement strand
TAAATGTGTGGATCCCCAAGGCCAACACCGCTGTCCCCATTACATTGATCAGAATATCAACTACCGCGGATTTTTTGGACGTATTCATGTTCAACTCCCGCCTTTCTGTCGGTATGTACGGCAGCAGCACTATTTCCCGGACGCTTGATCCTGCTGCAAATGGCCGGTAATATAATCAAAGATTTCGCGAATCCGTTCCACGTTTTTATTGAGATACAGATACCCAAACAGCGCCTCTAAGCCGGTGGCGCGCCTGTATTGGGCAGGGTTGGCGTTTTTGGGCACCGTAGTGCTGTTGGCATTGCGCCCGCGCTTGAAGATAGCCAACTCCTCCTCATCCAGCATGGGCATAATCTTGTCCACCGCGTCCGATTGTGCGGAGGCCTTGACAAAGCCTATCGCCTGCATATGCAGGGTGTGGGCCGGCATAGAGCCCTGAGAGGCAATATGTTCCCGCACCATCAGCTCATAGACCGCGTCCCCCAAAAATGCCAGGACCAGCGGGCTCATCTGCTTGGGATTTACTTGATTTTCATGATAAATCTCCAGTATTGAAAATCACTCCTTTCTTTGGACCGGTTGAAAAAATAAATGGGAAGAGGCCGGTCAAATTTTGCGCCGCTTTTCTCACTTTCCCAACGGCCTTTATGGGATATAATTAAATTCAAAATCATAGATGCTCACCAGGTCCCCCTCCTGAATTCCCATCTCCTCCAGCGCCTTAATCACACCCGAGTTGACCAACACGCGCTGAAAATACTGCAAGGACTCATAGTCGTCCATATTGCAGTTGGCCAGCACGCGCAGCAGCCAGGGGGCCTCAACAATATAGACACCATCCTCCCCACGGACATCAAATTCATACTTATTTTTCGGCAGCTCCTCCGGTACCGGAGGCTCCGGCTCGTAGGCCAGAATAGGAGGCAGCTCCGCTAAAGCTTTGGCAATAGCATTTTTAAGTTGATCCACTCCCTGGCCGGTTGCGGCCGAAATGGGATAAAAGTCATAACCTTTTTCTTCAATATATGAACGGAATTGCTGAATTTGTTCCTCCGAGGCCAAATCGCACTTATTGGCAGCCACAATTTGTGGCCGTCCGGCCAATTCCTGATTGAACCGAACCAACTCCTGATTGATCTTTTCAAAATCCTCCTGAGGATCACGCCCCTCAACCCCTGAAACATCCACCATATGAACGATCAGCCTGCACCGCTCAATATGTCGCAGGAAAGCGTGGCCAAGGCCTACACCCTCGGAGGCCCCCTCAATTAGGCCGGGAATGTCGGCCATGACATAGGAATAACCGTCCGCCACCTTCACCACCCCCAGGTTGGGGATCAAGGTGGTGAAGTGGTAGTTCGCAATCTTGGGCTTGGCACTGCTGACCACTGAAATCAAGGTGGATTTACCCACATTGGGGAATCCGACCAGCCCCACGTCGGCCAGGAGCTTCAGCTCCAGCACCAAGTCACAGGCTTGCCCTGGAATGCCGCCCTTGGCAAACCGTGGGGCCTGCCGGGTAGGGGTGGCGAAATGAGTATTGCCCCAACCGCCGTTGCCTCCGCGGGCAACCACCACAGATTCATCCCCAGACATATCGGCAATGAGGCGGCCTGTTCCAGCCTCCTTGATGAGGGTGCCTTGGGGTACCTTGATCACAAGGTCCTCCCCGGCCCGGCCATAGCATTTCTTGCCCCGGCCCGGCTCACCGTTTTCAGCCGCATAATTCTTCTTATATTTAAAGTCTATCAAGGTCGACATGCTTTTGTCCGCCAAAAATACCACGTCACCGCCCTTGCCTCCGTCGCCGCCATCAGGGCCACCCGCCGCCACATATTTTTCACGGCGGAAAGACACGGCCCCATTGCCGCCGTCACCCGCCCGCACCCGTATCCTCGCTACATCCACAAACATGGCTTTCCACTCCTTTCCTTAGTGTACACCAATTGGCTCCCCGCTATCCCATCAAAAAAAATCCCGAGCAGCGAAGCCCGGGAATCAAATTCTAAAACATGCCCCAATTATTGCTCAATGGCATAAACGCTGACCTTTTTCCGATCCCGGCCCATACGCTCAAATCTTACCTTGCCGGAAACTGTGGCAAAAAGGGTATCGTCGGAACCCTTCTTTACACCATCACCGGGATGGATGTGGGTACCCCGCTGGCGGACCAGGATATTCCCGGCCAAAACAAACTGGCCGTCGGCTCTCTTGACTCCCAAGCGCTTAGACTCGGAGTCACGTCCGTTTTTAGTAGAACCTACACCTTTTTTATGTGCAAAATATTGCAAGCCAATGTTCAACATTATTTTTCACTCCTTATCTCCGGCAATCTGCACCTTGCCCCCACCGTCTGCCGGAACCGGGCGCGGGGAAAATCAATAGTTTAGCTTACATGAATGGTTTTAGAAAAGAAAGGACATATTATCAGTAAGTATTCCCCTGTTTAGAACCTCTTTACTCCCTTACTTTACCCTACTGTTTCTAAAACCGCTTTAATCATCGTCAGGCCTGTTTGACACCTTCACTTCTGTAATAGCAACGGTGTCCGGATACCCTTTCCCGATCTGGGTAAGCTGGAGGTGAAGAGCCCTATAGAAGGCATCGCATTTCTCACAAGCATCCATACCGGTTTTAACACTGATCAGGTTTTCCTCACATATCACCTGAGCCGGCGCCTTTAGAATCTCCGTAATGCCGTTTGCGGCCATTTGTACCGCCGAAGACACCCCTGCGCAGACCACATCCTCACCATAACCGGCAAAGCCCGCGTGCCCGGTGACAGAGAAGCCCGCATACCACTGCCCACACCTAATAAATTCAGCGTGAATCATTTAATTATGCGGTGATGGATTCAATCTGTACCTTTGTATAAGGCTGCCTGTGGCCTAATTTACGCTTAGAATCCTTTTTGGGCCTATAGGTAAACACGGTAATTTTTTTGCCCTTGCCGTTTTTGAGCACCTTGGCGGTTACCTTGGCGCCGTCCACAATGGGGCTGCCGGCCTTAAAGCTGTCGTCGCCTCCCACAGCCATAATCTGATCAAAGGTGACCATTTCATCAGCTTCCGCGGAGAGCTTTTCCACAAAGATGACGTCGCCCTCGGAAACCTTGTATTGCTTTCCGCCGGTCTGAATAATTGCATACATAAATACTATTTCCTCTTTCCTTAAGACTCGCTGTATCAGGCGTGGCATGGCCAACTTTAAAAAAAGCCCCTAACATGCGGCAAGTCACATTTTACCACGATCCGCCCCATTTGTCAAACAAAAAACAGCGGCCTTTCACATTATTTTACGTGAAAAACCGCTGTGGGTCAAGTATTATTTTATACTAAGCTTCAATTAAAGTGCACATAAAATTTCTTAAAACCGCGCCCATCAGGCCGCAATAGAAATTTTGTTTATTGCGGATTTAAACGAAGATGAGTATTAATCAGTCGATAGCTTGGACTGTCTCATCGCCTCTTTTGGCCGCATCCAAAGCCGTATGCGTCAATTCCTTGATGGCGTCTGATGAGTTTGTGGCGCCGGCCACCGCCTCAATCTTGGCGGGATCACCGCCAGCGGCATTCCAATTTTCAATCAATTGCGGAATAAAGATGGAGGGCTCGGTCCCGTTGGCCTCTGCAGTCATTGAGTAGCTCTCATCAGTAGATTTTCTCCTGTTATCCTCCAAATTAAAGGAATCATAGTCCTCCAGGGCAGGCACACCACCGGTCACCTTGATAACCAGCCGGTCGCGCCAGCCATGTTCATCCTCCGCCCGCTTGTCAGAAAATTCAGCGGTATAGGTCCCATCCTTGTAGACACTCGTATTGGTTGCGCTTTCCGCATTGCTGGAACTTCCCGTACTGGAACTGTTTCCCGCACCGTTGTTGTTTTTGCTGCATGCCGCTAGTGATGAAAGGATCAGTGTCGCGCTTAATAATGCGATCAGTGCTTTTTTCATAGTATTCCCTCCAATGTAATAAAAGCCTTAATTATTATAATCTGCAAAAAAAATTGCCAAATACGTAAAGGGGCATGATTATCATGCCCCTTTTACGCATATGTATACATTTTTTATCTGCAAAATCTACATCTCTGCCTATTTTGATTACGCCCGCCGCGCCTGGCGCAATCCCTATCGTCCTCATCAAATCTGCGGTCCCTATTGTCAAATGGGTCCCTATCGCCAAACCGTTCTTGGCGGCGGCGAAGGGCCCCCTGATTGTAAAGCTGGGCGCATGTCAATTGCCTTGGATGACAAAACGCGGGCCAAAATGGATCCCTGTCCTCTTCCCGATAATATCCACAGATGCCGGTACAGTCACAACACAGGTACCGCCGGCGGGTGGAAAACGCATCAACCTCATTATTCTGTGAGGTCTGCTCCACCAGGTCAATCTGAGAACAATTCACGTCATTCCTATAAGTCACATCCGCTATATTGGAGTTATCGCAACATGCCATTCAGCATCTGTCCTTTCTCTCACAGCATCTATAGCGATTGAATTTATAGCCCGGAATTTCAGGGGGGATTGAGGGGATTGACGGATTGGTGATTAATGCGACGGCCCAACGGATTATTAATCACCAATCCTCAATCCCAATCCTCCTTAAAACGCTTCCGGTTTACTTATTCAATTGCGCTAAGCCTCTGTATCTGCAATGCCTCAATTTCGTACTCTATCCTATGCCCAAAACCCTTTATCTGTGAAAAGAGAGAACTTTTGACGCAAAATTAATGATTCCCTTCGTTTAAGCTCAGGTTATAGTAGTTCAAATCCTCACGCAGCTCCCATCCCATGTGTTCCCAAAAACCATTGCCCAGCTCATTGGCTTTAAAAGCCACCAAAGCCGCTTTGTGAATGCCCTCCTCTTGTAATGCGGACAAAGCCGCCCCGACCATCAGCTTGCCGGCACCCTCGCCTCTAAAATCCACATCAACGCAAACATGGTAGATATAGGCTCTGCGGCCGTCATGCCCGCAGAGAATCGTCCCTATTAATTTATCGCCCCGCCATGCGGTAAAGCAGGTGTTGGGATTGCGGTCGAGAAATCTGGCTATGCCTTCCCTGGAATCATCCAGGCTGCGCATCCCCGTTCCCGGCGTATCGGCCCACAGCCGGTACATTGGCTCATAATCCTGCACTGTCATCCCGCGAATATCCACCTTCTAGTCGCCCTTCTTTTGCTGCTTCACAAAGTCTTCGTAACACTCGGCCAATACAAAGTCCACATTGCCGAACATGACCTCCGCCTTGGCCACGACCACTTCGACGCTGTCCCCAATCGTATAAGTTCTTCCGCTGCGCAACTCACGGTAGCGGATATTCCCTTCAATCTCATACTCCCCTGCCGGCAGGGTGTCGGCGGCAATCCGGCCCTGTGCGGTATTCATAAGCTCCACATAGATGCCTTGGGGCATGGTGGAGACGATGGTGCCGGGGAAGGTTTCTCCCAGATGTCCCGCCAAAAATTCAGCTTTGTAGCAGTCCTCACAATCCCGCTCCACCGTCATGGCCTTGATCTCCCGGTCGGTGGACTGCATAGCGGCATGGACGGCGAATTCGGCAAATTTTTTCTCCGCGTTGCCGGGTCCAAACTCCAGTACATAGCTCATGATCCGGTGTATGGCCAGGTCGGGATACCTGCGTATGGGAGAGGTAAAGTGGGCGTACTTTTTCAGTACCAGTCCGTAATGGCCGATGGGCTGGTCACTGTATTTGGCTTTGGTCATCATCCGAAGCACCCGGTGATTGATAACCGTTTCCAAAGGTGTCCCCTTCACCTTTTTTAAAAGGGCACTCACCTCTCTCTGGGTGATGCTGCCGTCAGTGGTTTTACTGGTGAGACCCAAGATCCGCAGTGTCTCCAGCATCTCAGCTACCTTTTCCGGTGTGGGGCGTTCGTGGACACGGTATATAAAGGGGATGGCCCGGTCTAAAGCAAAGCTGGCCGCCGCCTCATTGGCTGTCAGCATAAATTCCTCGATGATGGTCTCACTGGTCCCCCGTTCCCTGAGAAGGATGTCTTTGACACGTCCATCCTCACCCACAACAATCTTGGACTCGTGGGTTTCCAGCTCAAAGGCGCCCCTATTCTGGCGCAGCTTTGAAAGCTTTTCCGACAGTTCACGCATCAGGAACAGCGTATCCTTAACTTCCGCGTACTTTTCACCTATTCCCTGACCGGCTTCATCCGCAAGCAGCCCATTAATTTCGCTGTAGACACCCTTTACCCTGGAACAAATGACGGTTTTTTCGAAGCGGTATTTTGTCATTTTCCCCTCTGGGTCCAGTTCCATCCAGGCGGAAAAAGCCAGCCTATCCTCCCGGGGATTGAGGGAACAAATTCCATTGGACAGCGCAGGGGGCAGCATGGGTACCACTTGGTCCGCAAAATATACCGATGTCCCCCTATGGAGGGCGTCCTCATCCAAAGGCGTTCCGGTCTTGACATAGTGGGACACATCGGCGATATGCACGCCCAATAAATACCCGTTCTCCGTCTTTTGCAAAGAGACGGCGTCGTCTATATCTTTTGTATCGGCGCCATCTATGGTAAAAATGAGCTCACCCCGCAGATCGGCGCGCCCCTTCATATCTCCCTGGGCGATACCGGTTTTGGAAATCTCCTCCGCCTGGGCTATAATCTCCGGCAAAAATTCACGTTCAATATGATTTTCATCTAAAATGGCCTCCGCGCAAACCGCGGCAATATTGGCTTCGCCATAAACCTTTTCGATAGACACCATGTGATCAAAATGCCGCTGGCCCCTAGATACGATTTTAGCCAGCACCTTTTCCCCATCCTTGGCCTTGGGACTCTTTTTGACCACCTCCAAGGGAATCTGCATTTTATCGGGCATTACATAATTTCGGCCCCGCCCCACTACATAGGTGCCCGCAATCCGCTCATCCGCAGGGCGGGTAATTTCCTCCACCACGCCCTCGGTTAACTCTCCCCGGCCCTCATTGGGATGAATCTTCACCCTATCCCCTGGCATAGCGCCTTTCAGTCCCCGCCCAGGGATAAAATACTCCTTATCCGGCTCCTTTAAGGACCGGGCAAAGCCATAGGTGGTGTTGACCCGGACAATCTCCGCCTCTATAAAGGAACAATTTTTGGCTAAAATATACCGGTTGCCCAACCGGACAACCGTCCCCTTTTTCACCAGGTTTTTCAGCGCGTCCTCATAAGCGGCGCGCTGCTTTTTTCTGAGGCCCATTCTGCGGAAAAGTTCGTCTCCGGAGATGGACGTCTTTTTTTGCTTTTGTAATTTTTGTACAATCTTGAGTTCTATACTTTATCGTCCTTTCAAGGGAAATTCCTTTCCCTTTTCAATTGGAGTCCTTGCAATGATCAAGACCCCATATTTCATATTTTCATGTAAATAGTGTTGACAAAATAACGGCCCATTATCAAACCGATATTGGCTGCTCCTCCACCACAGCTTCCTCAACCGCAACAGTCTCCCGAGGAACCGGCTTCTTTTTTCCACGGTCCAGCAAGCTCACTACCATCACCAACAAGGTCACCCCAAAGGTGACGCCGCCCATCAGCCGAAACGTATTCAAAAATCCAATGCGCTCCGCGATCAGGCCGCCGCCCATGTTGCCTATGACACTGCCCAATCCCGCCTGTACCAAAAAGATCAGGCTTTGCCCCCGGGCTTTGAGATGATCCGGCATCAAACGGTGGATCAGGGTGGAACCGCAATAAAAATTAAGCATATAGCCGATGCCCTGGAGAGCCATCATCACAAGAATCACCCACAAAACCCCCGTAGAGATCAGCATCATGCGGAAGGTCATCAAAATGCCGGAAAATATAATCAAGGGCATCTCACCAAATTTTTGTATCAACCGGTTCGCAAAGATCAATACAGGCAGCTCACTGATACAGCACAAAAATACGCAAACACCGACATAGGAAGCGGAATGCCCCAGGTCCACAATGGTCAGGCCAATAAAGGCCCCCTGAAAGCTACAGGACAGGTAGACGCACCACAGCATCAGCATCAGAAGGATCACCTGTTTGTTTTTCAGTACCTCCAGCGTACCGCCTTTTTTCTCTTTGCCGCCGCCTGCGGAAGACGCAGGCACAGTATTTTCCTTGGGCACACCCACCATATGGACGATCAAGGTAACAAAGGTAGATATGCCGCAGGTGATAAAGGCCAGCGCCAGGTTGCCGGTAATCAGGTTGTTGAGCAGCAAAATACCGACAGCATATCCCAATGTTCCGGCAATGCGGATATTGGAAAAATGGTATCCTCTCTTTTCGGCAATTTGAAGGGTCACCGCATTCTGCATGGAGAACATGGAGGTCTGAAACACCGCGAAACAGAAAAGAATAATGGCGAAGAACACAACACCTTTACCCAAGGGAAACAGCAGCACAGTAATGCCGCTGCCCAATAGGATAATGCTGAGAATCAAGTGCTTTTTCCCTGTTTTGTCGGCCGCCCGGGCCCACAGGGGCTGAATCAAAATTGAGGCCACCGGCATGATGGAGGACAAAAATCCAATGGTGGCGGTAGAAATGCCCTGCTGCTTGAAATAAAGGTTGGCGTAAGGTCCGTAACAGGCTATGGCAAAATAACCTACAAAAAATGTAGCAAACAAAAAGAACAGGGTTTTATCAACCTTTTTCAGCATACTGCTCCGCTGCCTTTCTTCATATAAAGCCTGCCTTTGTTTACACGGACAGGCATATTTTTGGCGCAAGCGCCAATACTGGAACGCGCCGTTCTCTAAGATGAGAATACCGCAAAACCCGCGTTTCGTCAATTCCCTAAAAAAACGACATTTGCTGTGTCTTGGGAAGGCCTTCCAGAGAGCCCGCAGCCTCCAACGTCTCCACCACCGTCTTGGAGATGCCGGCCCGGATTACCAAATCCTCCACCGACATATAGTCACCGCCATCCTTAGCCCGTTCCATATTTTGAGCCGCCGCGCCGCCCAATCCCTTGAGGGCGTTGAAGGGCAGACGGATTTTTCCATCCTCAATACAGTAGCGGTTGGCAGTGGAGCGGTACAGGTCCACCGGCAAAAATTTTACCCCACGCGCCAGGGCCTCTTGGACAATTTGGAGGGTATTGTATTGCTCATTTTCCTTGGCCGTCAGCTTTTTATTTGCCTTTTTTAACTCCTCAGCCTTCCGCTCCAGCTCCACCATCCTTAATCTGACGGCGTTTTTGCCGGCGACAGCGCTGATGGCGTCAAAATCCTCGCCGCGCACAGTCAATACGGCGCTATAAAATTCCAGAGGATAGTAAATTTTATACCAGCCCAGCCGAATAGCACCGATAACATAGGCGGCAGCGTGGGCTTTCGGGAACATATACTTAATCTTTTTGCAGCTTTCAATATACCAGTCCGGCACATCACACGCCTTCATGGCCTGGATCATGTCCGGGGTATGAAACTTGGCAAACAGTCCCTTACGGGTCATTTCCATGATCTGAAAGGCCATGGATGAGTCAAGCCCTTTGTAGATGAGGTAAACCATGATGGAATCACGGGTACCGATCACCTGCGAAATGTCGCAGGTGCCGTCCTTAATAAGCTCCTGGGCATTGCCCAGCCACACATCGGTGCCGTGGGATAAGCCGGAAATCTGCAATAGGTCAGAAAAGGTTTTGGGCTTGGCATCCTCCAGCATCTGCCGCACAAAGGAGGTGCCCATCTCCGGCAAGGCCAAAGTGCCTGTGTTGCAGCCGATATCCTCAGGCGTTACCTCCAGGGCCTCCGGCGAGGTGAAGAGGCTCATCACCTTGGGATCGCTCATGGGCACATTGTTGGGGTGAATTCCGGTCACATTCTCCAGATGCTTATATAGGGTAGGCACATCGTGACCCAGAATATCCAATTTAAGAATGGTGTCGTGAAGGGAGTGGAAATCAAAGTGAGTGGTCACAATCCCCGAATCCGCCGAATCCGCAGGGTGCTGCACAGGGGTAAAGTCATACACCTCATAATCGGCGGGGATAACCACCATGCCGCCTGGATGCTGGCCGGTAGTGCGCTTGATACCGGTGCAGCCGGCTTTCAGCCGTTCCTCCTCCGCTTTATGGACGATCATTCCCCGGCTTTCCAAATAATTTTTTACAAAGCCATAGGCCGTCTTTTCCGCCAGGGTGGAGATGGTGCCCGCCTTAAATACGTGGTCGGAGCCAAAAAGCTCCTCTGTATATTTGTGGGCGGTTGCCTGGTAATCCCCTGAGAAATTTAGGTCGATATCCGGAGCTTTATCCCCATCGAAGCCCAGAAAAGTTTCAAAGGGGATGTCATGGCCATCCTGGTTATACAGCACACCGCATTCCGGACACGGCTTTTCCGGCAGGTCAAAGCCGGACCCCACAGTGCCGTCGGTAAAAAATTCACTGTGCTTGCATGCCGGGCAAATATAATGGGGGGGCAGGGGATTGACCTCGGAGATCCCCGCCATTGTGGCTACAAAGGAAGACCCCACTGATCCACGGGATCCCACCAAATAACCAGCCTCCTCACTTTTGGCCACCAGCTTTTCGGCGATCATATACAGTACGGAAAAGCCGTGCTCTATGATGGCGTCCAGCTCCTTTTGAAGGCGTTTAGAGACTAGCTTGGGGGGATTTTCCCCGTATATCTCCCGGGTTTTGCGCCAGGTGATGTCCTGTAAATCCTGTTCGCTCCCCTCAATGGCAGGGGTATAGGTGCCGGTGGGAATGGGGCGCACATCCTCCACTTCATCGACAATCCGGTTTGGGTTGTAAATGACCACTTCCTTAGCCATATCCTCCCCCAAATAGGAAAATTCCTCCAACATCTCCTCCGTGGTTTTCAGATAAAGGGGCGGCTGGATGTCGGCATCGGAAAAGCCCTGGCCCGCCATTAATATCTGGCGGAACAGACCATCTCTTGGTTCCAGAAAATGAACGTCGCAGGTGGCCACCACCGGCTTATGTAACCGCTGACCCAACTTGAGAACAGTGCGGTTGTTTTCCTGAAGGTCCCGTTCACTGGCCGCCATACCGTTGCGCAGCATAAAGGCGTTGTTGCCCAAAGGCTGAATCTCCAGATAATCATAAAAGGACGCGATCTCCACCAAATCGTTGTAGCTGCGCCGCTTAACAATGGCCCGGTACAGTTCCCCCGCTTCGCAGGCGCTGCCCACAAGCAACCCCTCCCGATGCTTTTCCAGCTCTGACCGGAGGATGCGGGGCCTTTTATAAAAATATTCCAAATGGGATAATGAAATCAGTTTATACAGGTTCTTAAGGCCCGTCCGATTTTTGACCAGCAAAACCATATGGTAGGAGGGCAGCTTTTTGATGGCCTCGGCGCGGCTGCCGCCGCCTGAGGCTATCTTCCCATTAATCTCTGACAAATCCTTGACGCCGTAGTCTGTCTCCAGCCTTTTGGCGCATTTCAAATAAATCAAGCCCAAGATCCTGGCATCCTCATGGGCCCGGTGGTGGTTAAACTCCCCCACCTCAAGGTGCTCGGCCACCGTATTCAGCTTATGGTTTTTCAGATCCGGAAACATATAGCGGCTGAGGGCCACCGTATCCAGATAGGGCATATCAAATTCTATCCCCTGCCGTTTGACTGCCTCATGAAGAAACCCCATATCAAAATCCGCATTGTGCGCGACCATCAGCTGGGTCCCCTCAATGAAGGCAAGGAAATTTTCAAGCGCCCCCCTCTCCAAGGGCGCATCCCTGACCATATCATCGGTGATACCGGTGATCTCAATCACTTTGAGGGGGATGGGCTTTTGCGGGTTGACGAAGGTGGAAAATTCCTCTGCTATCTCCCCATTCCGAATGCGCACAGCGCCAATTTCGGTCATCCGGTCATTGGTGGGGGAAAAGCCGGTGGTCTCCAGGTCAAAAACCACTATGTCCTGGGCGATCGGCCCGGAGGGCTCCCCGGTGGTTACACGTACCATGTCATTGACAAAATAGGCCTCCACGCCGTAGATAGCCTTAAAGTCTCCGCCCCTTTTGCGGATGTCCTCCACCGCGTTCATCACATCCGGGAAGGCCTGGACAACGCCGTGATCGGTGATAGCTACAGCCTTATGGCCCCATTCGTAGGCCCGATTCACCAAAGCCTTAGGGCTGCTGATGGCATCCATAGCGGACATATTGGTGTGGAGGTGAAGCTCCACCCTCTTCTCCTCGGCTTCATCCTGACGCTGCTTTCGTTCCACAACGGTGATGTGCTTGGGCCGGATATTGGTTTCCCTGTCAAATTTGTCGTAGCTTGCGTCCCCCAAAGCCAGCACCGTCATACCGGGCGCAAGCTCCTCTATGGCGTCACACTTCTCCACCAACTCAATAATTTTTAGGATATTGGAACCTGTATAGTCAGTGATATAGATGGAATAAATATACCGCTTTTCATCCCGCGATGTCCTTCTGTCAATATAAAAGATATCTCCCCATACGCAGAGGGTGCCGAAGTCGGTGGTCACCTCAGAGAGGGGGGTGGGCTCCTGGGTAATAGGCTTGCCCATCACCACCGTCTCACTGCCGGGGACAAATCCCCACTTGCTCAGTTGGGTCACCGCCTTCTTGACTCTTTTCTCCTTGGCGGCGGTTGCAGGCTGTATCCGCACCTCCATAGGGGCATCCTGCCCTTCAGGCGGTGGCGGTGTTTCCCAAGGAGGCGTATCCATCGGCACAGAGGCTGCCGCCGGTGAAGAAGGCAGTGCAGGCTTGTTCGCCTGGGTCCGGGCCGCCCTCCGCTGGTTCTTGACCACCTCACTATCCGCCTCCACAGCGAGAACCCCTTCAAACCTCACCTCCACCTGGACACCAAATTCATCCAGAAGCAGTTGGCGGATTCTATGCACACACCGGCCATTTTCATTGAAAATATCCAGGCCTCCATGAGCCAATTCTATAGTGAATACTCCGTCTTGATAAATGGCCTTGGCCTGTTCAAAAAATCCGTTGACAAGAATGTTCTCCCTGCGCAGCGCCGTAACAATATTGTCCAGATACTCCCCAGTCAACCATTCTCCGGGATACACAACCCCAACATTCATTTTTCGGGTTTCAAGCGCCTTGGCCATCACCTGCTCACATAAGTAGATCTGCTTTTTGGGCACAACTTCTCCCGGCGCCAGAGTCAAATCCACCGCATCGGTTTTCTCATTGACCGACAGCTTTTGGACCCTGCTGTCCAGCAACGCCCGGTTATCAAAAAGACCCTCTATATTGGCTACAGCCGGACCCAATAGCTGCCGTAAAAGCATTTCACCCATCCTCATTCACCATCCCACTTTTAAGGGTTGTCCCTTTTGGGGCCATAATTTGTCATATGGCCTCAATAGCTTCCATGAGCGCATCCAGGATTTGATCCTCCGGATACTTACCCACAACCTCACCCTTTTTAAACAGAAGCGCCTCTCCACCGCCGGCGGCAATGCCTACGTCGGCGTCCCGGGCTTCCCCAGGCCCATTAACGGCGCAGCCCATAATAGCCACCTTTACCGGTTTCGTACTGCCCTCCAGCAACCCCTCAACTTTTTTGGTGAGGGAAAACAAATCTATAGTGGTCCTGCCGCAAGTAGGGCATGAGATAATCTGTAGCCCGGGCAACAGTCCCAAGCCCCGGAGCAGATCCTTGCCGGCCCGGACTTCCTCCGCGCACTCATCGGTCAAGGTTACCCGCAGGGTGTCGCCAATGTCATCCAAGAGCAACGCCCCTATCCCGGCGCTGGAACGGATCAAGCCCATCCGCAGGGTGCCAGCCTCAGTGACGCCCAGGTGCAAGGGATACTCCACCTTACAGGCCATCAGCCGGTAGGCCTGAACCATGGTCTTCACATCACTGGACTTAATGGAGATGACGATCTGGTCAAAATCAAATTTATGTAACAGCTCCACATGATAGAGGGCGCTCTCCACCAACGCCTCCGGAGAGGGTGAGCCGTACTTGGCCAATATATGCCGCTCCACCGAACCGCCATTAACCCCGATGCGGATGGGCACATTGGCTCCGGCACAGGCAAGCGCTACCTGCTTAACGCGGCTGTCATCCCCAATATTCCCCGGATTGATACGGATTTTGTCCGCTCCGGCTGCCACAGCCTCCAAGGCCAAGCGGTAATCGAAGTGAACATCCGCCACCAATGGAATGGACACCGCTTCCCGGATAGCCGGAATCAACCGCACAGCCTCCTGATCCGGCACCGCCACCCGGACAATGTCACATCCGGCAGCCTCGGCCTCCAAGGCCTGCCGCACATTTCCTTCGACGTCATCGGGCCGTTTATACAGCATGGTCTGCACAGAAACAGGGGCGCCGCCACCGACGGCAACCCCTCTGACTTTGACCTGCTTTGTCTTATCTCTTGTGGTCCACCCAGCTTCCAACATAGAGTCTCTATCCTCCTAAAACAGTTTTAGCCACTAATCCCAATAAGCTTGCCCACATCATTTACCGCTACCACCGCCATTAGCACCAGCAGGAGCACCAATCCCGCCGCGTTCACATAGGCCTCATATTTAGGATCAATCCTCTTGCCCCGGATTTTTTCTATAATGAGGAACAACAGCCGGCCGCCATCCAAGGCTGGAACAGGCAGCAGGTTCATTATCCCTATATTGATGGTAAAGGCGCAGAGCAGCAACAGGTACGGGGTGATGTCCCGGGTTTGAATGGCGTTATTGACAGTGGAACTGATTTCAGAGGTGACGCCAATGGGCCCGGACAGGTCGTTGAGAGAAAACTGCCCTGACACCAATTGGTAGATGGACACCCAGACGATTTTAACAATGGAGCCTGTGCGGAAGGCGGACTGGTACATCACCCGTCCAAAGGATTTTTCCATGCCATACACATAAAAATCCAACGACAGGCTTTGCCGTCCGGTGGACTCATCGGTATAGGTGGGGAACTGCACATTCGCCAGCGAAAGCTTCTCCCCATCCCGGATAACATCAACGTCCGCTACGCCGTGCTCATTGAGGGCCATGGCAAACAATAAATCCATGTCCACATTTACCTTAAACCCGTCAATCGCCACAATCTTATCATCCACCTGAAGCTGCTGGCTGCTGAGCGCGTTTTCATCAAATACCGCTATGGTGGTGCTGGCAATCCGGTCGCCCATACAGGTGAGGATGACAGATACCACAAAACCTAGAAGAATGTTCATGAAGGCACCCGCTACCATTATGACTGCCCGCTTCCACCAGGCGGCCCGGTTAAAGGAGCGGTGGTCGTCGCTCTCCTCATCCTCCCCCTCCATGCTGACAAATCCGCCTATGGGAAATAAACGGAGCGCATAGCGGGTCTCTCCTTTTCCAAACTTTAAGATGGTGGGGCCCATGCCGATGGCAAATTCATTGACCTTCACCCCGGCCCACTTCGCTGTCAAGAAGTGGCCCAGCTCATGCACCAGGATCATAATGCCAAAGGTAAGGATGGCGATAATGATTGTCATAGATACCTCCATAAAATTGCCTTTACTTTGCGCAATAAATAATTTATTGACCGGTTCTCAATATATATGCAGTTTCCACAAATCTTGTTTGCCCGTTAGCAGAGCGGTTTTAGTAAAGCACAGGAATGCTGTTATAGCTGCCCACCGTTCAAAATTTATCTCGGCCGTTATATTTTTCCACATCATTGCTACAACTGCTTCAAGTGTGGCTTTGCCACGATCTTGAATTGGTCCTCACTTCTCAGCATTCCAGGTAAAGCCGGAATTTCGTTTATTGCTATGATCGGGGATTTTCGGTCAGCACAGATAGCTTCACTACCCTACGGTGAAGTGCTCCGCCGTTTTTCGTTGCCCCGTTTAAAATTGCCGGTAGCCTTGGCCATAGCCAATTGAGCCTCATGTGGTGTTGCTCCTTCTACGCGCCGCAAAAACTTTTTGGCCTTTTCACCACTCAAAGTGGTGACCACTTTGCCGCTCCAAGTAATGAATACCTTATTCCCTTTCACGGCCCGGTATGTAAACACTTCCTCTTTCAGCACATGCCTGCGGTCCTCGCTGCGCATTAATTTTGCCCTCCCACAGACTGCCACACATATTCTCTGGCTTGCCGGTCAGCCTTCACCACATCCTCCAAAGTATACTTCCCCTCTTTAAGTGAGGCACTCAGGGCATCCATAGCGCCGGTTACCAACCGGGGGATATCGTTAAAGCCAATCCTTTTCTCCAAAAATAACGGCACCGCAGCCTCATTGGCTCCGTTGGCTACCGCGGGCAGCAAGCCGCCTACGTCAACAGCCTGTATGCAGGCCTTCAATGCGCCAAAGGCCTCCAAATCCGGTTTATAAAAATAAAGCGCCCCGTAGTCGGTTAAAGACAGCCGCTTCACAGGGGTGGGCATCCGGTCTGGATAAGAAAAGGCGTATTGGATGGGTATGGTCATCTCCGGCATTCCCATTTGTGCCAGAACAGCGCCATCCACAAACTCCACCGCGGAGTGAACCACACTTTCCGGGTGCACCACTATCTCAATCTGCCTGGTGGTTACGCCAAACAAGTGCACCGCCTCAATCACTTCCAGGCCCTTGTTCATCATGGTGGCGCTATCAATGGTAATCTTTCGGCCCATGCTCCAATTGGGATGCTTTAAGGCGTCCTCAGGGGTGACCTTTTCCAGCTCTTCCAGGCTCATCCCCCGAAAGGGACCGCCGGAGGCGGTCAGTATAATCTTATGAATGGAATTATCCCGATTATGCCCGGACAAGCACTGAAATATAGCCGAATGCTCACTGTCCACCGGCAAAATAGAGACCCCTTTTCCCCGGGCGCGCCTCATTACCAGATCCCCGCCGGCCACCAAGGTCTCCTTGTTGGCCAAGGCAATGGACTTTCCCGCCTCAATGGCGGCTAAGGTCGGCTTCAGCCCCGCCATGCCCACCACGGCATTGAGCAACATCTCCCCATCCGCATAGATGGTGGCCGCCATTTCTTCCAAGCTTTCCGGCCCGCTCAGCAGTGTCACGGGACAATCCGCCACTGCAAGCTTTAAATCGGCATACCGGGCGGCATCCGCAATGGCGGCCGCCTTAGGGCGGAACCGCCGTATCTGCTCTTCCAGCAGTTTCACATTAGAATAAGCCGCGACAGCCTCCACCTGGATGGCATAGGCATCACAAATCTCCAATGCCTGGGTTCCGACAGAGCCTGTAGAACCCAATACGGACACGTGCTTGATCATACGCCGATCACCTGCACTATGGATAAAAACCTGACGAAAAGAAACAATACCGGAGATACGAAAAGAACACTGTCAAAGCGGTCCATTATTCCGCCGTGTCCCGGCATAATATTGCCATAGTCCTTGATCCCGGTTTGGCGCTTCACCACCGACGCAAACAGGTCTCCCACCACTCCCGCCAGTGAGCAGAAGGGGGCGATAGCGACAAGCCACAGGTAATTGATCTTAAATACAGCAATTTCAGGATCAATAACCGGCATCACCATACTGAAAATCCAGCCTATGATCACATATCCAAGGCAGCAAGCGGCCACACCGCCAATCAACCCTTCCACCGTCTTCTTGGGACTGATTTCCGGGGCGAGCTTATGCTTACCAAAAAAGCTGCCCGCAAAGAAGGCGCCGGTGTCGGAAATCCATGCGCCGGCCAACACCAAAAACACATAAAAAACCCCTTCTTTGGGAAAGTTATCCCGTAAAAAAAGGAGAATAGAAAACACCGACGGTACCAGGCAGGAAAACATAAACGCAATGGCAACGGAAGAAAAGGGAATGGTCTTGTGACGGTGCAGAAACAAAAAGCACAGCAAGCCAATATAGCAAAAGATAATCATAAACATATACTTCCTCAGATGGGAGGTATACATAAAGGGGGTGATAAAGGCAAAAACGCAGCTGAGGCCAAGGAGAATCCTGTCCTTCACATATGCGGTGGAATGTAATAATTCATATACGGCAAGGGTACAGAGCGTCCCAATAATTGCAACAAATATAATGGTGTCAAAAAGGAACAACGCCGCTGCCAGGATGGCAATCCCCACCAAGGAAGAAATAACCCGGGTTTTCATAAAAAACCACCTTTACTAAAAAGAAATTACGCCTCATACTAATCTTAGTTTAAATCCGCAATAAATAAAATTTCTGTTGCGGCCTGCTCCGCGCGGTTTTAAGAAATTTTATTTACACTTTATTTGAAGATTAGTATCACTCCTGAACGCCGCCAAACCGCCGTTCACGGCCGGCAAATTCCCGCAGAATGGCATCCAGCTCCTTGGGCCGGAAATCCGGCCACAGGGTATCCGTAAATATATATTCGGCATAGGCGGCCTGCCATGTGAGAAAATTAGACAAACGGCTCTCGCCTCCGGTGCGGATAATCAAATCCGGGTCGGGCTGACCCCCAGTGTACAGGTATTGGCCGAAGATATCCTCAGTGATGGCCTCCGGTTCCAGCCATCCCTTCTTTACCTGAACAGCCAGTCTCTGAGCTGCGTGAACAATATCCATCCGCCCTCCGTAATTGACTGCTATATTTAGATTCATCCCGTTCATCTCGCGGGTGGTAGCCTCAATCTCAGCGATATCTTGCACAATATCGGCATCCAGGCTTTTAACATCCCCAATGAATTTCAACCGCATATTCTTCTCAATATAGTGGTCTTTGTCCGCAAATACTTCTTTAAAGTACTCCCGCAGCAGGTTCATAATCGCGGCAACCTCAGCGGCCGGCCGCTTCCAGTTTTCCGTGGAGAAGGCGTACACCGTCAAGTATCTCAAACCCATGAGCCTGCAATGCTCCGAGATGGCACGAAAGGTACGTGCGCCGGCCTTGTGTCCGGCTGTCCTGGGCATCAGCCGTTTTTTGGCCCACCGTCCATTGCCATCCATAATAATGCCGATATGCTGGGCGGGCAGCTTGCCAGCTCGTATATCCATCTCCACGCACTTACCGTCCCCATTTATTCAAATATAAATAAAGCGACACCTGCGGGGTATTATCCCCGCAGATTCATCTTAACAACTATTGATTTTCAACTCCGCACAGGTTAAATAGAAAGGATTTCTTTTTCCTTATTCTGTTCCAGTTTCTCCACTTCTTTACAATACTTATCCGTTATATCCTGGATTTTCTTTTCAGCATCCTTTAGATCATCCTCAGTCAATTCTTTGGCCTTCTCCATTTTTTTAAACTTGTCGATGGATTCACGGCGCACCTGACGGATGGAGACCTTACACTCCTCCGCATATTTGTGAACGGTTTTCACCAGTTCCTTTCTGCGCTCCTCCGTCAGCTGAGGAAAAGTCAAGCGGATAACCTTGCCGTCGTTTTGAGGGGGGATGCCCATATCAGAAGCGTTGATGGCCTTTTCTATGTCCTTAATGGTGGAGGGGTCGAAGGGCTGAATGACCAGAATACGGGCTTCGGCCACCGATACGGCAGCCATCTGGTTGACGGGCGTGGGAGTGCCGTAGTAATTCACCACCACCTTATTGAGCAGCTTAGGATTGGCCCGGCCGGCCCGCAAATCTCCGTAATCATTGTTCAGATTATTGATTCTGCGATCCATTCTCTCCTCAATGGGTTTATACAGGTTGTTATCCATCTCATTTCACTCCTTATGATCTTTGTTCACATAACACAGCTTTAACGCGCCATAAAAACTGCCTGGCTCAATGCCTTATTAGCTTCGCCGTGACAATGGTGCCAATTGGCTCCCCCATTGCCGCCCGGACCATATTTTCCGGATCGCCGATGTCAAACACTATAATGGGGATATTGTTGTCCCTGCACATGGCTGCCGCCGTGGTGTCCATAACCCCCAATTGTTGGTCCAGTACCTGATCGAAGGTGAGGCTTTCATACCGCTTGGCGTCGCCGTATTTTTTGGGGTCCTTATCATAGACCGCGTCCACCAGAGTGGCTTTAAAGATAACATCAGCCTTGATCTCAGCCGCCCGAAGCGCCGCCGCCGTATCCGTGGAAAAATAAGGGCTGCCTGTCCCGCATCCAAAGACCACTATTCGCCCCTTCTCCATATGCCGCACCGCGCGGCTACGAATATAGGGCTCCGCTATAGCCTGCATGGGGATGGCGGTCTGCACCCGCACATCGGTATCCAAGGATTGGAGGGTATCCGCCAACGCCAGAGCGTTCATCACCGTGGCCAGCATACCAATATGATCCGCCCGGGTGCGGTCCATATTGCCGCTGTCCCGCCCTCTCCAAAAGTTGCCGCCACCGACAACAATGCCTATTTCGACGCCTAAAGAATATACCTTTTTGATCCCTTCGCAGATATTGGTCATCGCCTCTGTGTTGATGCCCATATCCGCATCGCCTGCCAGAGCCTCTCCGGAAAGTTTGATCAGAATCCGCTGGTATTTCAGATCCATACATCGTCCTCCGCTAGGATTGTAGATTATCTATATTCTACAGTATCCGTTCTAACTTGTAAAGTGCCACGCCAAAAATCGGCCAAGGGAAAAGCCGGCGCAAAGCACCGGCTTTTCCCTTTAGGTTACAGGGCTTATACCTCTTCTTCTGGTAGTATGGACTGATAAAGTTTAATATATTCCTTCGCAGACCGGCCCCAACTAAAATCGGCGGACATTGCGTTAATTTGCAACGCCTTCCACTGCTCCTTATTGTTGAAGATGCCTCTAGCCCGGTCAATGGCCCCCAGCATATCGTGCGCGTTGTAGGTTTTAAAGGTAAAGCCATTGCCGTCCTCTTGACCGGCATCCCGGATGGTATCGTATAATCCGCCAGTCTCCCGTACAATGGGGAGGGCCCCATAGCGGGCGGAGATCATCTGCGCCAAACCGCAGGGCTCCGTCTTGGACGGCATGAGAAACGCATCGGCGCCTCCATAAATCCGCCTGGCCAGCTCGGGAATAAAACCGGAAATAATACGGACGCGGTCAGGGTACTTCTCCTGCATATATCTGAAAAAGTCCTCATAAACATGTTCCCCTGTACCCAAAATAATAAATTGGATTCCGTGGGACAGCATCTCCTCAAAGACGTATTTGACCAAATCCAATCCCTTATGGGCCACCAGCCGGGTGACCATGGCCACCACCATAGCGTCCTCATATTCAGGCAGATCAAGGCTCTCCAGCAGCTGTGTCCGGTTTGCCGCGCGGCCCTCAAGCTTATCCACGGAATAATTCTTCCATAAAGCGGGATCCGTAGCCGGATCATAGCTCTTGGTGTCAATGCCGTTGAGAATGCCCGACAGTTTAAATTTACGCCTTACAAGAAGCCTGTCCAAGCCGTGGGCAAACCAGGGGTCCAGAAGCTCATTGGCGTAGGTGGGGCTGACAGTGGTTACCCGGTCGACCGACTCCACCGCCCCCTTGACGAAATTGACGCAGTCGTCCATCTGCAAAAGCTCTGCATGTTCCAGCCCAATACCGACGACAGTCTCCAGGATTTCCATACCATACTTGCCCTGATACTGTATGTTGTGTATGGTAAATATCGTCTTGATAGATATATAAGACGGGTTTTGCCGGTAATACAAGTCTAAGTAAACTGGGGCAAGAGCTGTCTGCCAGTCATTGCAGTGGAGGATATCCGGAATAAAATCAAGATGCTGGATGGCCTCCACCACCGCTTTGGAGAAAAACGCGAAGCGCTCAGCATCGTCGTAAAATCCATATAACCCTTCACGTTTAAAATAGTACTCATTGTCTAAAAAATAATATTTGACGCCGTTAGCATTGCCTTCAAACAAACCACAGTATTGGTTCCTCCAGGACAGGGGCACCTGAAAATTAGTGATATATTTTAGGCTTGCCCGCAGCTCCGGATTAATATCGCTGTACAAGGGCATGATCACCCGGCAGGCAATCCTGTTGTTCCGCAGCGCCCTGGGCAACGCCCCCGATACTTCGGCCAATCCTCCGGATGCCACAAAGGGCACCGCTTCACTGGTTGCAAACAATACTTTCATTCTACCGCCTCCCAATAAGCAATTCGTGAATCCTGACACAGGCTTCCCGAGTGCTATTCATATGCTTTCCATCCCAGGATGAAAGCTGCAGGCAGCAAATTCCCAGGATTTTACATTTTCTATGTTAACGGACAAAAGATAAAATATCAAAATAAACCTGTCTATTTATGGAGGTTAGGCAAAAATTTCAGACCACACTTCCCTTGGCGATGTAGTTTGGATAATCCTCGGCCCCCATCAGCCGGCGGCGCTCATTGACAATGACATTTTTGTCCAGAATACAATAACCAAGCTCCGCGTTGTCACTGATGCGGTCTCCCAGCATTACAATGGAGTTGCGTATAACGGCTCCCTTCCCCACATATACGCCCCTGGAAACGATGGAATTGACCACTTCGCCCTCAATGAGGCATCCATCCGCGATGAGGGAGTTTGAAATCTTTGAATTGAGGCCATAGCGGGTGGGGGAATGGTCGGTGACCTTGGTATAAATGCTTTTCTGAGACATAAACAGCTCTTCGCGCACCCCGGCGTCAAGCAAATCCATATTGGCCCTGAAATAGTTGGATAGGGTGTCTATCTTGGACAAGTACTTTTTATATTCATAGCCGTAGATGCTCAGATTGTCAATCTGCTTTTGGAGCACATCCTTGGTAAAGCTGTACAGGCCCCGGTTATAGCTTTCCCTCACAACCCGAATTAACAGATCCTTTTCCATCACCATCACATTGGTGGATACATTCTGCTCCGAGCCCACCGCAGGATTCACCATTATATCGGATATGCGGCCGTCTCCATTGAGAGAAAACACAGTGGCCCCTGTCTTTGCGTCAATCTCCTTTTTTTGGTAAGCGATGGTGATCTGGGCTTCCTTCTGTTCATGGAACTTGATAATCTCCCCAAAATCCATATTGCAGATAAGGTTGCTGTCTGAAAGGACCACATACTGTTCGGTGGACCGGTTGATATATTCCAGCATGCCGTGAAGGGCCTCAATCCGGCCGGAATATATTCCTGTGGCTGTATTGCCGTAAGGCGGCAGGATATACAAACCGCCATTTTTTCGGGAAAGATCCCACTCCCGGCCGCTTCCCAGATGGTCCATCAAAGATTCATAGTTGTTTTTGGCGATGACGCCAATGGAATAAATCCCCGAATTAACCATGGACGACAGGATGAAATCAATGAAACGGTAGCGGCCGCCAAAGGGAATGGAACTGGTGGTGCGCCGCTCTGTCAGCTGGTGCAGGGCATGGTCGTGCATATTGGAAAAAATAATGCCCACAATCCTGTTCTTAGCCATTTATTCAACCTCCTCCCCTATCGCCTCATATTGCGTGGCCTGCTGGGTTTCGGTAACCCGGTCCTCGTCTACCATTTCCTTGGGCTTTACCACCGCGCCCTGGCCAATATAAATATCCTGGCCAATAACAGTGACGCCCCACTCATCAATACTTTCACAATCCTCAGGACGTTTGCCTACAACGGCTCCCTCATCAATAAAGGCATCCTCAGCCACTATGGAATATTCCACCACGGCGCCCTTTCTCACTACGGCTCCAGGCATCAGGATACTGTCGTGCACCTTGGCGCCCTCCTCAACCTTGACACCGGCAAAAAGCACAGAGAAATCCACTTCCCCAGCTATCTCACAGCCCTCGGTGATCAGGGAGTTTTGGATATTAGCTGTCTCGGCAACATGATGGGGCGGCAGAGCGGGGCTTCTGGAATATACCCTCCAGCTATAATCGTTCAGCTCCAGCTCCACATTGGGGTTGAGCAGGTCCATATTGGCCTCCCAGAGACTGTCGATCGTCCCCACATCCTTCCAGTAGCCCTGAAAGGGATACGCATATAGCTTTTCATCATTATTCAACATAGAGGGGATAATGTTTTTGCCGAAATCATTGGATGAGGTTTCATCGGCGGCGTCGGCCGTCAGATACTCCCTGAGCTTATCCCAAGTGAAGATATAAACACCCATGGAGGCTAGGTTGCTTTTGGGTTCCTTGGGTTTTTCCTCAAACTCATTGACCCGGAAGTCTTCATCCGCGTTCATGATGCCAAAGCGGGAAGCCTCCTCCATCTCCACTTCCAGCACCGCAATGGTGCAATCCGCCTCTTTTTCCTTATGAAAGCGGAGCATTTTGGCATAATTCATTTTATAGATATGGTCTCCTGAAAGGATAACCACATAGTCAGGGTCATACCGCTCAATAAATTGCATGTTTTGGTAAATAGCGTTGGCGGTGCCGCTGTACCACATGGAGCCTATGGATTTTTGGTAGGGCGGCAACACATGTACCCCCCCATTGACGCGGTCCAGGTCCCAAGGGATGCCGTTGGAAATATATTCGTTAAGTACTAAGGGTTGGTATTGCGTCAGCACCCCCACAGTGTCAATGCCTGAATTGACGCAGTTGGACAAGGGAAAGTCGATAATCCTGTATTTTCCCCCATAGGGAACCGCCGGTTTCGCAAGGTTCTTGGTCAGGGTATATAACCTGCTGCCCTGGCCGCCGGCGAGAAGCATCGCCATCCATTCTTTTTTCGCCATCTGTTTACCTCCTTTTGGAGTGATTTAATAATATAAAACAGACTTTCCTTGCGGTGCAAAAATATTTATAGCCACCATATTATTTAAGTTATATCGATTTAGGTTTAAAATCGGATTGCTGCGTTTTTTTGTTTATTTGGCCGTTTTTTTCTTTGCTGTCTGTTTTTGGACCGATTCACGATTTGGGGCCGTGCTTGAGGTTTTTGCCACCGCGCTCGCAATGGACTGCCTTTGAGATACGCGGGGTTTGGGCACTTTAATGTATAGCGCCGATGAGGGCGGAATGTTCAGCCGGACGTGGAAGGGGTATCCATGCATGTCCTCCTTTTCCGCCGTATAAACCGCAGCCGCGTCCTCCTTACTGCAGGTGCCTTCCCCACCAAAGCGGATATCATCGCTGTCCAGCATTACTCTATATTTCCCGCTCCTGGGTACGCCAATTTTGTAACCGCTGCGGGCCACTGGAGTAAAGTTGCAAACCACAATAATCTCGCTGCCGTCATCGGCGCGGCGGATAAAGGCTATAATACTTTGTTCATAGTCATCGCTGGAAATCCAGGAAAAGCCCTCCCAACTATCGTCGTCCTCCCAGAAGGGGGCGTTCTTTTTGTAAAAGCGGTTAAGCTCACGCACGTAGTCCTTAAACTTGCGGTGGCTTTCATACTCCAAAAGGAACCAATCCAGCTGCTTCTGGTAATCCCACTCAACAAACTGGGCAAATTCCTGACCCATAAACATGAGCTTTTTGCCGGGATGCGCCATCATATAAGCAAAAAACACCCGCATTTCAGCAAACTTCTGCTCGTACGCCCCAGGCACCTTTTCTATAAGTGAGCATTTGCCGTGGACCACCTCATCGTGGGAAATGGGCAGGATAAAGTTTTCGCTAAAAGCGTAGACAAAAGAAAAGGTGATCTTATCGTGGTTAAATTTGCGGAACATGGGGTCCAGTGAAATATAATGCAGCATATCGTTCATCCAGCCCATATTCCACTTAAAATTGAAGCCTAGGCCGCCCACAGCCGTGGGCTTTGTCACCAGCGGCCAGGAGGTGGATTCCTCCGCGACCATCAGGGCCGACCGATACTCCAGAAAGATTGTTTCGTTAAGCTTGCGGAAAAAAGCGATAGCCTCCAAATTCTCCTTGCCACCGTTATTATTGGGCCGCCATTGCCACTGTTCCCGGTCATAGTCCAAATATAACATGGAGGCTACCGCATCCACACGCAGACCGTCTATGTGGTATTTGTCAAACCAATAAAGGGCATTGGAGACTAAAAAGGAGATGACTTCCCCCTTGCTATAGTCAAAGACGCGGGTACCCCAGCCCCTGTGCTCCATCTTGGAGAGGTCACTGTACTCATAGCAGTAGCTCCCGTCAAACTCCGCCAAGCCATTGGCGTCTTTGGGAAAATGGGCCGGAACCCAGTCCAAAATCACGCCGATCCCTGCCCGGTGGCAGGTGTCCACAAAGGCCATAAAATCTTTGGGTGTTCCATACCGGGAGGTGGGCGCGAAGTAACCTGTCACCTGGTAGCCCCAGGACGCATCATAGGGATATTCAGACACAGGCATAATCTCGATGTGGGTGTACCCCATATCCTTGACATAAGGCACCAGCTTCTGCGCCAACTGAGTGTAGGACAGAAAATTGCCGTCCTCGTGCATCATAAAGGACCCCAGGTGGACTTCATATATATTCATGGGATTTTTATACGGCAAAACAGCATTTCTCGCCTGGATATACTTTTCGTCACGCCATCGGTACCCCTCCAAATCATATAATTTGGTAGCTGTCCCAGGACGGGTTTCCATGTGGAACCCCACCGGATCGCTTTTCATATTAATCTTTCCCTCAGCCGTCTCAATGCTGTACTTATACATCTCATATTCAGCCAGCGAGGGAATGAAAGCCTCCCAAATACTTTCATCCTCCAGGAGAGTCATTGGATTAGCTTCTCTGGACCATTCATTAAAGTCCCCCACCACCGAAACAGATTTGGCGTCGGGCGCCCAAACCCGGAATATGTATCCGCTTTTTTTGCTCTTGACCGCTTTGCGCGCGCCAAAATACTCATAGATTCTGAAGTGGTTTCCACTATGGAAAGCGGCTACTTGTCCAGCCTCGGTCTTGGACATTTTTCTCCCCATGAGGATTACCCCCTTTACAAATAATTTTACAATACTTACATCATTTTTTGGTTCTATTTGGATTATCTTTATTTTAGCACAAATATGAAATAATTCAAGAACTCATTTAAGCAAAATAGATTTAAAACGTATGAAAAAACAAACCGTATTTGTGCATATTGCACATAACTCCCATAACGAGTACATAAAACATCACTAAACCTACGAAAAGCCGAAAATAACTTGTCTTTACCGCTCTAGTATACCGCCTGCGCTATTAGAATACTGCTATAATTTGTAAATTCCTTGTCATTCAGTAAACACACCATAATAATTTTTGAAACCTTCTTACCAACTAATGCAGTTTTAGAAATGATGTGGAAAAGTTATAACGGCTGGGATAGACCCTAAACAGTGACCAATTACAACAGCATTTCCATCCTTTTCTAAAGCCGCCCTATTATTGGCTTGTACTTACCACAACACATTTAATTTGTAAATGGCATAAACTAAAAGGGCTGCCGGCACATAGAATGCCGGCAGCCCTTTTAGTTTATGCATAAGCTTCCATTAGCTCTTCCCACCGTTTTCCGGTATCCTTAATGGAATATTTCTTTAGCGTTGCTTCATTGGAGGTAACCGACAGGGTTTCCCCAATCCCATCCAACTTTTCCGTAAAATCCTCAGCCTTCATCTCTTTGAGCAGATCGTTGCCGTATAACATAAGATAAGTTTCCACACTGTCGGAAAGGTCTTTGCGGCAGATAATGTAAATGCTGCCGTCGGCCAAATCAATCCTGTCATACCGGTCGAACTGGGCCAACTCCCACACAGCGTCAATCAACGCCTGGCTGGTGGTGTTGTCCACTTCCTTAGGTACCAGGCCTATAAAATTGCTTTCAGTCACCGTGGAGTCCTCATCGGTCAAGCCTGAAGTTCTGTTTTCCTCCGGCAGATGAGATTCCAATTCGATCAATGCCTCTATAAAGGGCGTATCCCCGTTGACCGCTGTAATAAACTCCGTGATGGCGCTATTGATGGCGTCCGTGTCTTCCATCCCGGACATGTTGACAAAATACATGGTGGCCAAGGCGTAGGCCTCTATGAAGTAGGCCTCCTGATCCTCCGCACCCACTTCATAAGGGCCGTTTGCCCCATAATACGCAGTGAACAGGCTATTTTGACGCAGGCTGTCCAAGGCCCAGTCCTTGAGGGTAGCGGCGCTCACACCCATCTTTTCATAAATATCCTGATAGTTTTTAAATTCAGATTGGGCTGACGACTGGGCGTCATTCACATCCGTGGTATCCAGAATTAGTCCATATTCCTGGCTTTCTATGATAGTGGCCGCGTAGCGGCGGCATTGTTGAATTACATAATCCTCAATCCACTGAGAAACGGGGACTCCCTCAAGCTCCCTGGAGAGCAAGTCATTTACCGAGCGGACGGCATCGTCGGAACCGGCTTCCTCCAATTCCTTCGCCACCTTTGTGTTGGCAAGGCTGTAGGCATTGTGCTGCAAATACAGCAGCATACCGGAAGGAATAGTGATTCCCTCTATCTCATAGGCCCACGACGTATCTTGGTTCTGGCAGGAAACCATAGACAACATCATGATAACTACCGTAACAACGGCCAGCAGCCTAGACTTTATTTTCATTTTTGTTTTTCCTCCTAAAACTATACTTCCCTGGAAAGGTTCAGCAAATGCTGGAATCGTACATACCAAGCCATTATACCTCATCATGCGCCAAATGTCTACAAAAACGCGGGGAGTAGCGAAACCATAGTACTTGCAGTGAACCGATGACGGGAAGAAAATCAATCCAAGAAATGCCTCTTGGATTGATTTCTACAATAATAAAATTCTTCCGTATTAATAATCAACCGAAGTAATGGCCTCACCGCTGATCAGCGTTTGGACACTGTCCAGTACCTTGTCCACATAGGAGCTTCGCAAGGTGTAGTGGAACTGGCCATTGATACCCATGGCAATGACGCGAATATCCACTTCATGGAACTCAACGACGTCCTCCGGCCGGTCTTCGTCGTGGTAATGGAACACATACCGGAGCACCGACTCTCCCTCCGGGACAGCCTCCGCGGGATTCTCGCCAATGGCGCCGATGAATACCTGGTAGAGCTTGCGGAAATTGCTTACATCCACCGCCTCGCCCTCATAGCTGACTTGAAGCTCAGTGGTGGGCTCCGCGTCCTCATCGTCGGTCTCCACCGGAATCTGATCCAAAACAAAGACATATTCCCCGTCCTGGGTAAAGACCTCTATCCTGCTCACATCATTGATCATAGGGGTAAACAGCATGGTCTGGGCGATATCCCGGTATTCATATTCCACCCAGGGCACAGAAGCGGCCGCCACCTCATAGATGATGTCCACGCCCTGGCGCATGGCATAGTAATTTCCGTCTTCATTTTTGTTGCCCAACAGCACGGTATGGGCGCCGGGCACCTCCTTGGACGCCTCCCCCTCAATCACGGTGGTGTTATAGGTGACCTCCATGGTGGAGTAGGGATCAAGCAATCCATATGCCTCCAACGCGGCTTCATCCGGCCGGATCTCCACAATAGAAACTGCGGTCAGGCTCAAGGCCGCGCCGGTGACCTCCTCCACCACATTATAGTGCAGGCCAATGTCCACCGGGCTTGTGATCATATAACCGCTGCTATACGCCAGGTGGCTGGCGCCGCTATCCGGCTCAATGACAATGGGGCTGCCCTCGCGGACCGTACCCCCATAAATGATGCCGTTGACCACCGAGGAATCCGGGTCGTTGCTGGTAGGAATGACATTGGTGCTAAGGAAATGGGTCCGGTCACGCATATAGGTATTGATGGTAGAATTGTTCACCAGATAAATTTCCGGCTCCCCCTCCACCTGGACATAGGTTTGGGTGGAGGCCGGGGCCTCTCTGCCCACCAATAAGGTCTTTGTGTCGCCGTCGGCAAAGGTGACGGTGATGGTGGTCAACGCGGGCTGCAGGCCATATTGACTGTAATCCGCCGGCTCCTCCTCCACCAATTCCACCGCCGTAACCGAGGCGATATTGGTAACTGAGCTATAGGCCAGCTCATACCTGGGCAAGCCTTCAAAGCCCGCCACCTCAAGGGTCTCTTCGTCCAGCCGTTGGATGACGTAATTGGTCAATTCATTATCCACAGAAATGGTCTCAATGTCCCCTGTTAACTTGTTCCACAGGGGATAGGAAAGGGCCGCCACAGAGGGAGAGGACTCTTCCTCCTGGGAGGGTTGGGATAACGTCAGAAACAGCACAACCCCTACCAACAGCACCAAGACCACCACAGCGATGATTATATTTCTGATCTGTGCTTTCATATTTTAATACTCCTACTTTGATTCCAAAGGTTAACAGCGATCAGTAATCACTGATCATTACCGGGTCCTGCGGCGAACCCAGAGCACCATGCCAAAGGCCATGACAGCCAGCGGAATCACGACTACAAAGATGGCGAACATGACATTGGTCTGCCCGGCGGTCATAGTCAAGTCGGTAGCGGTGAATTCCTTGGGCGCGATAACAATGCTCTGATCGTTGCCGCGCAGGGAGTTGAGCAGGTTAATATAGTATTCCGCGTTGGCGAAGTCAGCCGAGGTCAAAAGGCTCTCACTAATGGCGTTGTTGGAGCCGGTGACTACTACCTGGGAACTGACCAAATAGGAGCCTGCGGAAACCGTTCTTTCGCTCATTACTATGCTGTGGAAGGGACCCTGCACCAATTGAATATCCGTCTCTGTATTTTCATCCGCCGCATCTACAGTTTCGTCGGCATTGGCGTCATTAAAATAGAGCGCATAGGCTGTATTTGTAAATCCCGCCAGCGCCATGGCGGAATATCCGCCGGCAGAAGTCTCATAAAGGAGGTTCACCGGAGCGGATGCCGGCACAGACAGATACAGGTTTTTGTTGAGTAAATTGGCGGAGTACTCCTCCTCGCTGTAGTCAATAACCGACATATAGGATGCGGGGGTGGAGTCATCCAGGTAAAACAAGCTCTCCCAGTTATATACCCTGTTCATGTTGGTCTCCACCACATAGGACTTTTCCACAGCAATGCCCCATTCACGGAGAAAAGCGTCCAGATTGGGGGTAGCCGCTCTGGAGGCGCCCGCAAAATACAACAGGGTCTTTTCATACTCATCGCCGTTTCTCAAAAACTCGTCCAATTTGGCCGTCTCGCCGGTAGTCAGATCGCGGGTCGGGCCGGAGAGCACCAGGATATCCGCATCCTTATCAATGTCCTCATTGATAAGGGAACGGGTAACCACCTCATAGTTATTGCCCTCCATCAGGGTGACCAATCCCGCAGCGTCGTCGCCTATATCGGTGAGTACCACCGCTTTCAGGGTGACGCCGGAGGTGACATTCATCAAGGCCGAGGTCATGACCTGCTCCGCCTTAGAGGAAATGTCATAGCCGCCGTAATCATTGGACTCGACATTAAACAGGTCGTTGGGGTTCATCAGCTTTTGCTTGGTTCCCCCATCCACCAGGATATACCCGTAGCTCAGGGACAGGGTGGGATAATTGTCCGGGAAGCTGGGGTTGGTGGTCAGATCGATATACTCCACCTTAATCCGGTTGTTGTATTTGGAGTACTGGTTGATGATCTCGTTGGCCTGCTGGAGCTCAGCCCCGCTGGTGTAGACGCTCTCCTTCGCCAACATATAAATGGTGATGTCCCGGTCAATTTCCCGCACAAAGTCAATGCTTTCCTGCGTGAGCTTAAACATCTTTTGGCGGGTCAGGTCAATGTCCAGGGGATAGCGGTCCAGCAGCATCCCCGCCACCACATTGACCAGCACCACCACCACGGTGATGACAACGGTGGCAATCACAGCCGCGCTGCCGTATTTAAACTTGCGGCTGGAGAAAAATGATTTATTCATCCTAGCTTACCTCCATTAGCCCGCATATCTTCTTCTGTCGATAGAGCGGACCGTATAGTAAAGGAACAGGCCTGAAACGCTGACAAAGAAGAGAATGCTTGCAATATTGAGCAGTCCTTGAGAGAAAGAATAGTATTTTTCATAGAAGGATAAGGCCGTAAATACCGTCCGCAGAAGCTGCGAGGACATGGCAGTGGCCACGGAATCCAGCATGGTCACAAGCAATGCCACGCCAAAGGCTCCCACAGCGGCGATAACCTGGTTCTCTGTCAAGGCGGAAATCAAGCTGCCTATGGCGATCAGAGCGGCGCCATGAAGGATCAGGCCCAGGACGCCGTTGAGCAATACCAGCCATTCAATGGGGGCGTAAAGGCTAAAGATCAAACCGTAAACAATCAGGATCGCCGCCCCCAGCACCATAACCACCATAGCGGCAAAGAATTTGCCCATAACAATCTGTCCAGTGGTCACCGGAGCGGTGAACAAAGCCTGGTCGGTCTTGTTCTTCCGGTCCTCACTAAACAGGCGCATGGTGAGCAATGGAGCCAGATACATAACGATCTGAGACAGGCTTAGCACCACGTTGGTCAGATCCGCTGTGGCATAACGCACACAGTAAAAATACATAAAGATCCCGGAAAATAGGTAAAATAAGCTGATAAAGATATATCCAATCGGCGAGGTAAAGTAGGTACGCACCTCGCGCCTAAAAACAGCACTCACTGTTTCTTCCCCCTTTTCTTTGCCTTGGCGCTCTGCTTGCCCTCATCGGAGGACTCTTCCTCTTCAGTAATCTCGTCAGGTGCACCGCCAGCAGCGGCTTGTTCTTCGGCCACGGTATCAGCATCCTCCGCCGCAGAGCTTTCGCTTGCAGTATCAGTATCCGTATCGGCATCAGTATCAACATCGCTGGATTTTCCCATAATCAGGTCGTCGGAGACTTGCATGCCGGCCACCAGTTTGAGGAAGATATCCTCCAGAGACAGCTCGCTGGATGTCATGGACAGGATGGGGAACTTCTTCTCCGCCAGACGGGTAAAGACGGCTCTGCGGATATCCACATCCTCTTTGGGAACCAGATTGAATTCATAGGCGTTGTTTTCCTTCCGGCCAAAACGGTCCACCTTTTCCACACCGTGTACCTTTGAGAGGGTGTTGTACACCACATCCTCAGGTCCCTCCACACGCACGATAATGTCATGGCTGGTGGAGAGCTTCTGGGACAGTTCATTGGGGGTGCCGTTGGCGACAATTTCACCCCGGTTAATGACAATAACCCGCTCACAAACCGCTTGAACCTCCGAGAGGATATGGGAAGAAAACAGAATGGTGTGCTGCTTGCCCAGATCATAGATCAGATTGCGGATTTCAATGATCTGCCCAGGGTCAAGGCCTACGGTGGGCTCGTCCAGAATCAGCACGTCCGGATTGCCCAAAAGCGCCTGGGCCAAACCTACGCGCTGGCGGTAACCCTTGGACAGGTTCTTGATAACCCTGTTGTAGACATGGGTGATCTTAACCTGCTCACAGATGGTGCTGATGTGGTCGATCCGCTTGAAAGCCACCTTTTTCAGGTCATACATAAACTCCAGATATTCCTTGACCGTCATATCCACGTACAAAGGGGGCTGCTCCGGCAGGTAGCCGATCATTTTTTTAGCTTCCATAGGATTTTCCAAAATATCGTATTCGCCGATTTTGGCATATCCTTCGGAAGCCGAGATGTAGCCCGTCAAAATGTTCATGGTAGTGGTCTTCCCGGCGCCATTAGGCCCCAGGAATCCTAAAACCTCCCCTTTGTCAACAGTAAAGTTGAGGTCCTTTATGGCATGAATGTTGCCATAGCGTTTGGTGAGGTTTTTAACCTCAATCATGTGGATTTCCCTCCTTAAATAAATACCTGTTCAGTCAGGACGTTTTAGAAAATGATCCTCCATAATGCTTAGCTCCATTTTTACAGCTGGAATTATTTCTTCTTATTTGCTTTGAAAACGTTCCGGCCCACGCCGCAGGGCAATACCCATTGCTAAAGATGCGCCCTCGCTGTCTCCGCTATATAGGTGGTTGAAGGACAATGCCATTGCCAGCGGGGCATTGCAGCCGGAAGCCCAAAAGATTCCATTGAAATTGGAAGCGCCCGCAAATAAAAAAATGTAAAAAAGTCCATTCATATAATAACCGTTTTGTCCCTCAATTTCTATAGCTATTTCTCATATTAGCAAAAAAGGGTGTACAAGTTGTAAACAAAAAATAAAAATACAGCTATGATCACATCAATTTTTTACATTAATGTAGTATAAATTAGGTTGTAATGCAAGATTTATTTAAATATCTCACAATGTTTTCACAATTATTCCCTATATGCGCCATCCCAATAAAAAAATCGACTTTTACCGGATTTCGTGATAAAATAGATTTTCGTAATCAGCCTATACTTTATTTGTATTGGCCTGAATGAAGCCTCCCCTAAATGCTGGAGGATGTGTTTTAATCAAACTTTAATTTTCCTCACATTGTTCCCCAATCCACAGGTGCTATATTGGTAACAATAAATGAAGGAGGGCACAACACATGATTACATTGGAGCAAGTGGATAAATTGCGCAAAAGGGCAAATGTTTCCTATGCTGAAGCCAAGGAGGCCCTGGAAAAGTGCAACGGGGATTTGTTGGACGCTATGGTTTTTTTGGAGCAGCAGGGTAAAACCTCTCCCCCGGAAAACTTCTATCCCGGTTCCTGGGAACAGTCTGACCCTGGGGCTCAGGCCTTCTCGGTCAAAAAGGGCCGCAAAAAGGCGCATAAAGCTACTGAGAACCGGGAAGAAAAGGAATATATTAAAGCGGAGAAAAAGGGGTACAACAGCGGCGCCGGCGAGACAGTAAACAGCTTTTTTCTCTGGTGCGCCAAGGCGCTCAAGATGGGGGTAACCAATCATCTTCGAGTCACTAAAAAGGGTGAAATTATTTTGGACAGCGTAGTGATCATTCCTATTATCCTGCTGCTGTTCGGCTTCTGGTATATCCTTCCCTTGATGGTCCTGGGACTTTTCTTTGGATTCCGCTACAGCCTCTACGGCGTGGATTTGGATAAAACCAAAGTAAACGAAACCATCGGCAAGGTGCAACAGGTGGTTGATGACAGCGTCCAAAGCTTTGTAACCCATACTCAGCCCAAAGCTCAATCTCAGCCTGATCCTGAGCCTCAGGCCGCTCCCAATATCAATGTCACTCCCCGGCCCATTACACTGACCCTGGACCCGGACGGCAACGGCAACGGCAATAATAGCCCACAATAACAAATTATTTAGAGCAATTTTAGAGAAAACCGGCACATTAAGGAAACGTGCTTGTTTTATAAGGACACCTGTTCTACCAGTATTTCCTTTATTTTCTAAAGCTGCTTAAATGGGAGGAATTCCCCGTGCAGGAAAAAATCCTGATTATCGAAGATGAAGAAAAAATAGCCCGGTTCGTGGAGCTGGAGCTGCAATATGAGGGCTACAAGGTGGAAAAAGCCTTTGACGGCAGGCGCGGCCTGGAGGTATTTTCCTCCGGGTCCTTCGATCTGGTTCTCCTGGATATCATGCTTCCGGGACTCAATGGTATGGATGTGCTGCGCCGCATTCGCAACACCTCCGATGTGCCTGTAATTATGCTCACCGCGAGAGATGCCGTCATGGACAGGGTTTCCGGGTTGGACGGGGGCGCGGATGACTATATCACTAAGCCCTTTGCCATAGAGGAGTTGCTGGCCCGCATACGGGTGGCCTTGCGCAAAAAGAGTGAACCCGCCGAACCCGCTTCGACCACCTCTATCGCCATTGGCCCCCTAGCCTTGGACAGCGCCAGTTATACCGTCACGGTTGGCGGCCGACCTGTTTCATTGACTAAGCGGGAATTTGACCTGCTCCATTACCTGATGCAGAACAAGGATATTGTTTTGAGCCGGGAAAGTCTTCTCTCCAAGGTGTGGGGCTTCGATTATCAAGGAGAAACCAATGTAGTGGATGTCTACATCCGCTATCTGCGTTCGAAAATTGACCAGCCCTATGGATTGAAGTTGATTCACACGGTTCGGGGCGTAGGATATGTGATTAAAAATGGAGAATAAAAGTCTTTTTGACCGTTTGGTAGAGCGTATACGGCTCTCCCTGGTGCTCAAGCTCAATCTGCGGACCCTTCTGCGGTTTTTGAGCACCTTTATCAAGCTGGATTTGGCTGTCGTGCTCTTGGTATTTGCGGGTACGATAATCTCCGCGGAGCTGAATATCCAGCATTTTGTACAGCAAAACTATTCCCAGCTGAATAACTTTGATGAAATTGAAAACCTTCCACGGAATATTTCCATGCGGGAGGCCATTAGCGATGAGGATACGTATCCAGGCTTCCAGTGGGATTTTATAGATGACTATACACCGGCTACCATGTCCTCGGTTCACCGCTTTCTCGTCTTTACTGATTCCGGTTCCTTCAGCCAATGGATCACCTCCCTGTCCTACAGGGTCATGTTCCCCGACCGGGTCACCATCTATTATTCCCTGGCCGACTTCTTCTATATAGGCCGGTATCTGCTGCTGGTGCTGGCGGTGATCCAGTTCTTCACCCTCATCGGCATCGGCTTTGCCCACGCAAGAAACACCCGCTCTACCCTCCGTCCCATTGCGGAGCTGGCGGACAACGCCCACAGCGTCAACGGCAACGACCTGGACGCCCGCCTGTCCATCAAGGGCACTCAAAATGAGCTGGTGGACTTGGCTAAAGCCATCAACCAGATGCTGGACCGGATTCAAGAGTCCTACAGCTCCCAGGTGCGTTTTGTTTCCGACGCCTCCCATGAGCTGCGCACCCCCATTGCGGTGATTCAGGGCTACGCCAATTTATTGGACCGTTGGGGCAAGGAGGACTCCACTATGCTGCAGGAGGGCATCGACGCCATAAAGGGTGAGACGGCCAGCATGAAGGATTTAGTGGAACAGCTTTTGTTCCTGGCCCGGGGAGACAACGACACCATGCAGATTCACATGGAGATCTTCGACATCTCCAGTGTACTCAAAGAGGTCTTTAACGAGGCCCAGATGATCGACAGCGCCCACACCTTTGAGATGGGTGAGGCTGAACCCATCTTTGTCCAGGGCGACATACACCTCACCAAGCAGGCTGTCCGGATTTTGGTGGACAATGCCATCAAATACACCCCTTCCACAGGAAAAATTATGCTGACCGCCAAAAATAAGGATGGCAGAGCCGTCATCTCCATCCAAGACGAGGGCATCGGCATAGGGCCCGATGAAGTGCCCCACATCTTTGATCGCTTTTACAGGGCTGACCAGGCCCGCACCCGCAAAGGCGGTTCCGGCTTGGGATTGTCCATTGCCGACTGGATTGTGCGGCGTCACGGGGGCCAATTTGAGGTGGTCAGCCGTGAGGGCATCGGCACCCGTATTTCTATCCTATTCCCTGTCTGCCAGCTTCCCGCCGGGGATTTGGGCGAGGATGAGGTGCTGATGGAGGCATAAACGAAAGAGGAATAGGTATAATCCATCCTTTTCTACAGAAAATAAGGATATCTTTCTTGTGGGAGGGTCACTGGATGAACAATATGAAGGACAATAAGGGCAACCGGAGCAAGATTTCTGTGGATAAGCGGGTTTTCAATAAAAGTATTCCCCCGGCCACCACGAACTTTCAAAAAGAAACCCGTAAAGGTATTCCCATTCTCTCAGACCAGGATGTGGAAATTGCCAGAGAATTTGACCAGGAAAATCAAAAGTAGGAAATCTATTTCCCATACACCCCGTTTGCATTGCGATGCGGACGGGGTTGTTTTTTGTGAAAGCTATCCGGTATTGACAATATCAATAAAGCCGTTTTAAAATGACGTGGAAAAGATAAGGTAGCAATGGTTGTTCATGTAGGGAACACAATTATAATTGTGTTCCCTTTTTTCTACATATCTACAAATATCATTATGATCCGTTATAATTCCGTAGCCCACTTGTCAAAACTGCGATTTTTGCCGCAAAATACCTTATCCTGAGGCCATCCAAGGCTAGAGGGAATACCCTGCTCTGCAACTGCATAG
>Ga0153944_1000091_pt1 | contig 37875 bp, 60 predicted proteins | sample TSNJ028MetaG_FD_104703 | JGI IMG/M metagenome (GOLD analysis project Ga0153944, IMG submission 104703) | Attine ant fungus gardens microbial communities from New Jersey, USA - TSNJ028 MetaG | ecosystem: Host-associated > Fungi > Mycelium > Unclassified | place: USA: New Jersey, Wharton State... | reverse complement strand
TTTCAAGACCTATGTCAGAGGAAGGAAGAATCCATCTCACCAATTATGCTCGTTGAGGAGTGTTGATTGTTTGTCGTTGAAACAACATTGCTTGAAGCCAGAATAGTGTCTCCTCCTGGGTTGTTCGTATTTCCTCCGCTGTCGCTAGTTGCCGGACTATTGATTGTTGGAAGAGCTGTACGTAGGACTTGGGACGAGGTCTGGGATGAGACCCTAATTGAGGTACTACTAGCTGTAGGCATCGAGGGACCCGATATCAAACCGATAGTACTAGACAGCCTCGATGTGTTTGACATTGACCTGAAGAATGGTGAATGAAATATTGATAGAATAAAGTAAAAAAAAACTCACACAGGTGTTTCAGTGTTGGCAGAGGAAGAACTGACTGTGTCATTGGTCGGTGTCAGGCTAGATGATGCAGAAGATTGTGAGCTTCCGGAAGTCGACATGGAGAAACCACTTGAAGCTGCTAGAGAAGGCGAACAGGGAATCGAGGATCGGGGAAAAATCGGTTAGCCCTAGAACTGAGAAGATGAGACCAACGATGGGTTTCAAGCTCCCAGTTGAATGGGACAGAGGTAGGTAGTCATACATAGATCCAGTGATATCCTTGATAATGCGAGAGCGAGACCTGGGAAAGACATAACGGAACTTCCGTTAACAATCAATCAAACCAGACCAAATGGTCACTTAGGCCGAACGACAAAAAATTAAGACACACTCTGAGATTGAGGAGTAACCTGGGACACAGAAGAACCTAGAGAATGTCTGGTGGATGGATAGGGCCATTAGATGACGTGTCACCGATATACAAGTGATGAAATTTCCTAGTAAGCAGAATACCAAATTGCTTGCGGATTTTTAGTCACTCGATCACACCATACACTAAACCAAGCATCATGAGCCCACTCGCATGAGGCGCAAGGATAATCACTGACCATTGTCGTCACGACCATTTAAGCCATGGGAAGGGGTCAGATTCGAAGTTACTTCCGGAGAGATTCCGGTGTAGGGATAGACGGACGATTGCAACTACCCTTTCGGTGTGTGGCAGCTCTTCTAACGTGAGATACCATATGAACACTTCATCATATGACGCTGATTTTCTTTAAAGCGTGGGGTCTGCACCCACATCAAAAGATGAGCCTCACACATCAGATTATGGTGGATTACAGAAAACGTATAGATCATGAATAGGAAATAGTGATGGTATGAGCTGAGGGAAGCCAAAAGCAGAGAAACAGAAGATAGCGTCTTGCCTTGGTATTAGCGGGTATCCGGCAAGTGCTACCATACAAAAGGGCAACGAATCTGGAAATTGTTTGCATTTTGATGAAGCTGGATTGCAGATGAATGAGATCCAAACTAAAGCTTACCATGAAGCCATCAACAACAATTAGTGCCCGGAATCCAGTTTTTAACCTTCAATTGTACGTTTCCCTTACGTCGAGTACCACTCAAACTTCCAAAACTCAATCTACTTGAGCTATTGACCCTCCGAAGTGCCCTGTCTCCATAACTTACGCCGCTGCCTGCTTTCTCAGGATCAAGGGATCCAGACTCAATGGCTAGTAGTATCGTTCGGGCTGCCAGAAGGAATGGTGCTTCAACGTTATCCCCTGTCAATGACGATGCCTCGAGGAAATGGACATCTGATGATGCTAAACGATCAGCGGTAGCGAAGTTTGACAGTACACACCATTTTGCGCTGCCCATCGACTAGCCTCCACCCATTCGACTTCCCTTTCCTCCTCTCTATCGGACTTGCTGCCTACTAGGACGACCACAAGGTGAGAACTAGCGAGTGCTCGTGCATCAGCCAGCCAACGTCCTAAGTTCAGGAAGGAATCACGGCTATGATCTCATGAGATATTGGTAGCATCAAAAGATATGGAAGGTTTTTACACACTTCGTAATGTCATAAACTAGGATTGCTCCTGCAGCTCCCCGATAATAACTCCGAGTAACCGATCTGTTTCATGAGGAGCGATACAGCGTCAGAAGGCACATCGACCACACCTAAAACGCTCTTGTCCAGCTGTATCCCAAAGCTGGACGACCATACCACAAGCCATGTGAGTGATACACTTAGCCAAAGCATTGTTATAAGGAGACTCACCTGTAGCTTGATACGTTTCTCCCCAAGTTTGACTGTTCTACTCGAGAACTCAACACCGATGGTATGCTGCGAGTGATCCTTGACTAGGTCAACATGAGTCCTGTGGAGTTTAGATCTACTTTCGGGTCCTACATGAATTATGTGTGAAATGGTGCAGTAGGCACGATTTTCCTGTCCCTGCTTCGCCTAAAACAATGCTTTGAATCCATGGACTAAGTAACGTTGAGAGATCGCACCAATGATTATGTATTTCATGAGAAAATCTATGTCTGGTGAGCTCAAGACTGAAGAGGTCCAACAAAAACATACCATAAGTCTCCAATAGTTCAGTGGCATCTGCGTCATAATCATTCATGGACATTGTGGCAAGTGATCTGCAGACGACCTTCAGGTCGCAACACCAGATGGCATGCACGTGACCATTTTTGTTATTTATAGTAACAATGGTAACAATGGTGTAGATGTGTGATAGTTTCAACAAGCATTCAATGTTCAGGTTGGTCATAGATTTTCAATCGTCAGGTATGCGTTTTCGAGTCAAAGAACCTCAAAAGTAAGGAACCAAGTCACTTTGCCCCGAGGAATTGGAATCAGTTTTTTTGCTGACAGACTATTACATGTCGGCATTATTGTATTAGTTCATCCATCACTTAGCTAGTGTTCAGTCTGTCCATTTCCACGTAGTGTCTTCCTTTTCCCCTCGTTGTCGAGCCCTTTCAAGAGGAATAACCTCATTCCCCAGTCCTACGAGTGTGGGAATGAAGTTTCGTGTGTCATCGGCGCGCAGCAGCTCTATGGTCGGATAAAAGTCTCACCACACACGTCATTTAGAATCTTTTTGAAATAACCATTGTGCTGGAAACAATATCAGAATTAGATACGATAGTCCTGTCCTTTCATTATCTTTCAATGTTTCCGAAGTCGTAACGCAGGGTTGAATGACAGACATGGGGAACCGTTCGGACATAGCGCTCATGATTTGATCCATTCGAGCGGAGTTTTGTCACAACTTACTTAACTTCTCCAATATTTGTTTGATCTATTCTCAGCTGATATGTTACCAACCCTTCCAAGGCACCCATATATCGACTATGTCCTTTCCTTCGTTCACGGTCCTGTCAACAATATAATACCATGGATGTCCCTGTTCCTAGAGTTAAAGCGAATCCTCTCGCATTATCATTACAGTGACGTACTGCTGCGATCAAGCAAGCGTGTTGACCAATGATCTCAACTACTGTCCCTATTTCAAGTTTTTCAGACTCTTCTTTGGTTTGTATCAAAATCCCATGCTCTTGAGATATACGAGTCAATCTCCAGGCTTTACCAACAACTTCACCGTAACCCTGGGATGGGCCGGTATCTTTACTGAATGCAATTGCACCGGCATCCACCAGGGCCTCATCTTCACCGTTTGGCCCCCGTCCTGGATAATATGAAATAACTGTGGCCCTTACCCTCTGTGCTACTTGTGGTGCCGTAATCAGTGTTGTGTGTTGCTGCTGTAAATCCAACATCGGATAGTTTCCTGGCTCCAATGCAATAATTTATGGCACTGTCATTGCTCAAAGACCTTACCAGCATGCAATTCCAGCTTTCCATAGAGTGCCTGCGATAATAGTTGTTTTGCTTCTGTGCTGGCTACATGTGCCGTGGGTGTAGAGCCAACTGACAAGATAAAAGGTTGTGTGCAGCGAGTGTCCTCAGAAATTTCATTCAAGGCAATTTCAGCCGCCTTGTTGACGGTTTGGACTTCGTCTGACAAGAAGGAAGAAGCCTGGGGTATAGATGTCGAGGCGTACGAGTTTCCGGCGTGACTGTAGAACCCATAGATTGCCATCACAGGAGATCTAATAAGCCTTCTAACCAGATTTAAAAATTCTGGAGACTCTGGGCGGACGCCAGCTCGACTGTTAAGATCAGTTCTTGTCGCACTTGGTATAACGCTAGTTGTGCTCACTTTTGACCTCCATGAACCTTCACGAAAACCGACCAAGTTCGACAAGAACCATGTTTCTTCTCAAACTCTTCTAGGTGCTTGATTTGATCTTGATGATCGACTAATAACCGTAGGACAGCACCATGACGTTCAACCTCCTGTAACAACTTTCCCAGATCCGCAATCTTATCGATCCCAACTGGTAAACCATACAAAATCTGTTATTGTCGATTGGTCCCAGGGCTAGCTTCAGTTAGAAGGTCAGCTTACATCCTTCACCATCCCATCCTGTACTAGACCGTTGTTGACAATCGCCCAAGCCTCTAGAAGAGTCGACACAGCTACAGCATCCGAACGTCCTCCCTCAGAGACAAGCTGTAGCCTCGTTCCTTCCGAAGTCTATATGATAGCCACAACAAATATCACGAGGAATCATAGTCGACTGATGCCCAACAAACCTTGTGAGTTTTGAGATGAGCCCTGAAAGAAGCGCCCCATTCTGAAGCCCTTCGATGCATTTGAGTGCAGTTTTGTGCAAATACATCCCGATCTATAACAAAAGCTGGAGTTCTAACGACATCCACCGGCTTCCCAAGAAATTCATCTCGCAGTGCATCTTTACTTGGGCTCAGCAGTAAGTGATGAGGGGTGGTCGTTTGAGTGATCATTGTTTGGGAATGTGATGTGATGTGAACTATATCATCATACGGAGTTACCGCGGTTCCATTGGACGGGAGTTACCGCATGATGCACCCATGATAAAAGCTTAATGCGCCGCATTGCCAAAGACCCTGCACGAACCGTTAGTCGTAGCGTACTGTCCTGGACATCTGACGGGCGGTAAAGGACGGCAGGACTTTAACAATCTTTTTGTCGGAAACTTGTGTATGGATGGAGCATGAGTGAATGTTGAGTAGCTGAATGGATCCTCTTTAGGTATATTTTGGACACAGTAAGAATTTAAATTAGTGCTGAGCCCAGGCGAACTTCCCTTTCTTCTCTCGGACTGTAGGTTGCTACACTCGTAAACTTTTGAATGGACAAAGAGAAGAACCATACGAACACTGAAACCACTTCTCAAAGCCAAAAATCATTTAGCATAGCCGAAGAGAGGAAACTCCGGCGCAAATATGATTTTTGCCTGCTTGCTCCGTTAGCAATGATGTAAGGCATTTCTATCCCTTAACTTTCGTACTAAAACTACCAGGTATCTCTGTAACGCACTTGACAAGGGTAATGTTGCAAACGCTAAGACAGCAGGATGGGATAAGGTAAAGTAAGATCCGATGGTCAACTGGAACCATTGTCCATAACGCCGTCGGATAGGACATCGGACTAACTGGCAATCAAGTACAGTGTCTAATCTGCTGAACTGTATCACGCCTGAACACTGATGGTCTTTCAGTACTATATCCTCGTGATGATCTTCTATGTAAGTGGAGACTGAATATCTCTCGCCCACCAGTCAACTCACATATTCCAGGTCCCATTCTGTTTGTAAGTCGATTGAGATTGAAGCGAATCTCCTTTTCATTGAACCCCCAACATAGATCTGGGCCGTCTATCTCCCTGATCGCAAAACGCTACTCTGCGGCCCGTGTTCTACCTATCATGATGGTTGGCTTCGTAAGTGGAATCGTTATGTGGTTTCTGTATTTTGACATTGCCTTCAGGGCTCAATGTTAGTACAGCATTTTGAGGCTATAAGTATCCTTAATATGCACTGCAGGTCCCTTCTCTCTGCTATTGCGCGAGGATTCTCTCGTGAGCGGGAAATATCCGAGTTAGTGTCGTGGGCTCATTGCGATCACAGAAATCTTCGCTATCCGCTTCTTCCTAGGAATTTTTGAAGCTGCAATGCTCCCTGGAGTTCTATTTTACCTATCTACATTTTATAAGAGGAATGAGATTGCTTCTCGACTCGGTATCTTTTACGGTATCTTCTCCAAATTGTTGTGCTCTTTTGGCACACTAACCCCGACTTCAAGCAATGTCTGCCATTTCTGGTGCTTTCTCAGGTAGGTCAAAGCTGGAACAGTTAGTTAACGTACGGAATTTATGACTAGGTCTCATTGCCTTTGGTGTTTTTCATATCAAACACTCCAAGTACAAAGGATGGCAATTCCTATTTTGGGTCGAAGGTACTTTTCTACAACACACATATGTCGTTATCTATGATACCAGTTGGGCGTTACTACCATCCTAGGTGCCTCCACGATCCTGTTTGCCTTGATTGCGTTCATCTGGCTTCCCTGTTCCCCGGCGACATGGTGGTATCTGAGCCCGCGTGAAAAGGAGATAGCGAGGATCAGAATTCTTTCAGATTCATCTGTAACGGTTGACGAGAAGCTAAGTCTTCGCGACAGTTTCAGAGCCCTTGAAAATCCAATGTATTGGTATAACAGTCCCATCTTGCCCCTCGTAATTCGCGCTTTGTGTCTGATCGTTGTTCAGGGTTTGGGCGGGAGTAAATTTGACACTCGGCGTCCCTTTAGCGAGTGTCAACAGTTTTTTGCCACAAATTGTTGCCAGCCTCGGATATTCAACCGTTAGGACCAATCTGTTCACCGTGGCGCCGAACATTGTTGGGGCAATCACCTTGCTTGCACTCACGTTCTCCTCGGACTATTTCAGAGAACGTTCAGTCCATATGTGAGCTAGTCCGCTAGCATATAAATTGCAAAAATGTGGTCTGTTCAATTGAATCAACGCAGATGCGGACCGCTACTTGTAGGATTGACTGGGTTTATTGCTCTTGGCTCCATCGATGTTTTGCGGCACAAAAGTATTGCTTATTTTGCTTGCTTTCTTCTAACAATGGGTGTAAGTGTCTTTTCTTCGAACTAAGATTGACTAAGATATGGATCATACATGCTTCTAAGGCCTTTTCTCCGTCGGTTCTTGTAGCCACCTGGTAAGTAGATCGTACCAAACTGGGTTAAATACCTACGTTAGATTCAGGTACGCGAATAACACTCCCCAGGAGTCTCGGCGTGCATTAGTAGCTGGTATCATGGGTGAGGAATTTGTAGATAACATTGACTTCCTGGTTTACCTTATGCATGTTTATACAGTGGCCATTGCAAATGCAGCTGGTTTGATTTCTACGAACGTATTTCGAGCGCAAGATGAACCAAAGTACCTGCCGGGTGAGTGACCAAGTTCTGGCTTAAATACGTAAGCTAAGTAAGGGGGTTCAAATAGCATTAATAGCGTCAGGTAGGTATTGGTATTGATGACCCCTCTCAAGGCTTTTATCCTGAATTGTGAAGCTATATCTGGGACCATCTGTTTTATCCTTGTTGCAGGGTGAGTGTTCATCATCAGTCAACATATCAACGACTGACATAACAGCGTTCCAAGCATGGGCATGTGGATGCGCCGCGAAAACAAGAGACGGAATAAAGCTCAAGGAGTAAACATAAGACCGCAAGATGTCAAGACAGAAAATCTTGCGGCTGGGCCAGAATCTCCACTCTTCCGTTACATGTATTGATTCAAAGGGAATGGTGGGGGTCTAACAATGAAAAAATCAGTCAAGGAAACATGTCGATGTAGTCACATCTCGAATTCTCAATAGGTCTCACTTGCACGTTAATTGATGACAGAAGATGGCATTCTCGGGTAACCTAGATGGGTCAATCAAAGGTGCAAGGTCCACATCCATAATTTGTGATATTTGTATCAATAACAAAAGGCATATGGAGCATTTGTGCCCTGGTAGAAGTCATCTGTTCAAAATGAAATTCAGTGGTGTGTAATGCAGCTGGCGCTGTCAATTTTTGTAATGATCACTGCCAATCACTGGTGAGCCTGCATAATAGCATCGGATATGAAAACTGCGGAAACTTGTCGTCCTCCAAACCATCGTCCATTTAAAGCTTGGACGGCCTTTTTGGCAGACTCGACAGAATCAAACTTGACGTATATTTCACCCTAAAGAACAACGTGAGTAGTGGGAGCGTGATGTTAGAAATACTTTACCTGAGAATCTCTTTCAACTTTGATCGCAAGTACTTTGCCGTATTTTTCTTCGCATTCACCCTTGACGTCCTCAGCCAAATCTTTGTCCCAGTCCTTCTCAGTTTCCCTGGACATTTTTCAGCTTAATAACAAGGTGAAGGGCGACTGCAGAACATACTCATCTGCGTCAAACATATTTTTCAGAAGGACGGACCGAGATTGCATGGACTGTGGAATATTTGGTCGTTGACTGACGACAATGTCATTCACACCATGTTAGAAAATTCCAAGAAAACTTACGTAGGCTCAGGTCGAGGGGCCGGTTGGTCAGTCCTAGCAAGTTTCTGCATTAGTGCTTGGCGCGACGCAGCGTTCAAATTACCGCCTTCTACAAAGTGAGCAGTTCTGCTGTCATCGAAAAACAAACAGCATACCTCCAGATTCATCAAGGGAATCTTGTTGAGAATACTTAGCTGTTCCTTTTTCATGTACGGTATTCACGCGAAGCTGAAATCGACTCGTGAGTTCGAGCTATTAAGTGAGGACATTGGACGTACTGTGCGCCCAGCCAGCTCAAATCCTTCCATCTGTTGCAAAGCCATTCTTGCATCTTCGGCTCTCTTGTATCTGGTTTTTATAAGATAAGATTGAATCCAACATCATGAGTTATTTACTGGATGAAAGCATATCCTTTGCTTCGGCCGGTCATCGAATCTCTATGCAAATCAACAAATTCAAGTTCACCGAAGACTTCGAAGACCTGTTTGATGTCTGATTCCGTAAGATTGAAGTGCAAAGACCCGACATAAAGTCTTAAGCGAGGCGTAAGACAAAGTTTAAGTGACGACGAGAAGCAACTCACATTGCTCCATGAGGCGCGCTGACACCTGGGGGTAAGTTGATACTTCTGCACAACAAGATGAACCATGATGCAGTAACGCCAAACATTTGGACTTACCCATCACCTGCATGAGTCTTGTTTCTCTCAGCTTCCGTCAGTTGTACCATAATGGGTAGACCCATAACCACAGTTCCAGATAATGCAATAGCTTTTTCTACGAGTTCGATGGTTCGGAACTCAACATAACCGATTCTGTGATTGGACACTGAGAACATCATGGTAATATAGGACTAAAATACTAACCCTTTTGACCTTCTGGATAGTCGATCTGTAACGATTCTTGCGTCCATAACAGTACCTTCGCCGAGCTTGTCCTCAAAGAAATATCCTAAGTCTCGGGCTGTCAAACGAGCGGCAAGCTGAGACACAAATACTGAGCGAGCTTCTGAATCATCTTCTTTGGGCTCATCCGGATTATAATCTTCCCCGGTTTCATATGAAGGCGAAAGTCGTCTAACAAAAAGGTGGGCGAACGATTGACCTGCTGTATCAAATCACATACCGAGTAGGAGGGGGCGGAGGACTTCTTGTTCGCTGACGGCGTTCCCTGAATTCATCCTCATCCTCAATAGAGTGCCTACCCTCTCGACGACGGTGATCCCTTCGATATCTGGGTGGATCATCGAATTCGTCTCGTGGATCGAGAGGAGTCCTACCTCCAGGCCTTCTATCGGGAGAACGGTCTCTGTTGGTTGAGCGAGGGCTGTAACCAAGGTCGTCGACATCCTCGTCAGGTTTTTTTCTCTTATTGCGGTCTTCAATCTCCGGTTCCTCGTTGTCGTCACGCTTTCGCCTTCTGTCTCTGTCTCTGTCACGATCTTCGCGGTCTCGATCTCGTTCGCGGTGGCGGCTGTGTCCTCTACCACTGCGATGAAGCCTTTCGCTTTCTCTTTCACGGCGCCTTTCCCTTTCGCGGTCCCTATCCCTGTGTCGTTCTCGAGAGCGATCACGGTATTCCCTGCTACGACTCCTCTTCCTTCTTTCATCATGGTCACCTCGATCTCTACGTCTGTCCCTCTTCCTATCCCTCGAGGTAGAGCGTTTAGTATGTAGAGTATCGGTAGACTGGCTATGGGAGCGATGTCAGAGGCGAAAAGACCACACAAAATAAGGGACCTACGATCTCTCTTTTAAAGCCTGTACTGGTGATGACATAGTTATGGAAGAAGAAGTGAAGGTGAAGGCGTTGTCTTTGTTTGGTTGTGGCACGTGCTCAACTTGTTTTTGAGAGGGCCAAGGAAAGCATTTACAACTATAAGTCGAAGAGAGGTGAACAGATACGCTTGACTCAGAACGCGAACTTCAGAAATGTATTATATAACCAACACATATATCCATTCTAATAACCGAGACGAGATCGTACTCTCTTTTCAGCCTGACCAAGCTCTGACTCTTCTGATCGGCGATAAAGGTCATGAAGAGGATTCCCTTCGCCCTTCTTTTCCAAAGCGTCCTCGAGTTCGGAAAATTCTTTCGCAAATTTCCCACTCAGGATCTGCACAGAGTCAACGTCAGGGTGCTCATCAGAGACGAAAAAACATACCCGGTTGTATAGTATATCCTTAAAGTGGTCTCTTGCTTCAGCTCCATCCAAATTCAATGCCCCTTGTAACTGACCAAACTGAGAGCAAGTCGAGTGGTGCTTCAACTGCATGACAGTTTAGATAGGAAACGCGTGATTGGATTTCATCATACCTGAGTGATGAATCCTTCTTCAGCAGCCCGCTCGAAGATTTCAGCTGGCTCCTTGGACATCCACCTGTTGAATGTCAAGTCTCATTGCCCAAACCCATCCAGATGTTGAACTCACATTTCATAACACAAAGCCTCATCTGAACACCCAGCCTCTTGAAGAACTTTGAAGGCTTCCCTGAACACGAAATCAGCCTTCAAAAGGGACTACAGAGAACTATTTTGTTAACCTGAAGAGCATAATGATATTGGGCCAGAGGGCTTGTTCTACGCAAAACGTGAGCGTATTCATCTGTTGATTTACAAATATCCTACCTGCCAGAAGGTCCATTATTGTCTCCTCTCGTGCCGAGGAGGCAATTGCCCCTGCTTTTGTTGCCCCTATAGCTTTCGAAAGCGCCAATGCCAGGGATAAGGCATTTCCTGTGCCATCCTGCTCGACGGAAACAAAACAAGGGAAACCCTTTCCTTTCACGTAAAGCGAACGGACGGAGGAACCTATCATTCTGTTTAAGTATCGTCAATACACAAGTAACATCAGTGCAGTCATGAAGAGAAATGCACCTAGGAGCAACCATCACGACGTCATATGTAGGCTTGAATTGCAAGTACTTGAAGAGTACATTATAACCACTGGCAACAACAATGGTGGCATCGGCTCGAAGATGTGGCACGAACAGGCTATTAAACACTCGAGGCTGTACTTGATCAGGAATGAGAAGGAAGATAACTGGGCAGGGCCAATGAGTAATTAATATCTCTATATTGCTAGAATACCCACCATCAGCCTTCGCAGCTGCTTTTTCAAAGTCGTGCTCAACAATGAAACCTTTGGATTTGGCATCCTCTGCATATGAATCTTTTCTATTGGCTATCAAAATACTTTCGTTGGGAATACCAGAATCCCTCAAGTTTTGGGCCTGTGCAGCACCCTGATTTCCGAATCTGTGCCAGATCAGTTGTATCTCATTGAATGCTGAAAATCCTTACCCAAGGACAACTATTTGCTTGTTGCTCAACAATTCAAGGTTTGCATCGGCGTCGTAGTAACTAGATTGGTAATCAACCAATGTCAAACCCGGCATCGAAGTCACTCACATTCTGGCTGAAGGCATTGTGGTAATGTGGTGGTAATAGCAGGTTCGTAGTTCGTATTTAGCGCACTCTTATAATGAAATCATGAAATTGACAAAATTCAGATCACACCGTATCAACCGTTGAGAGGGTACTAAGGTCATGAGGGCGAGATTACTGCTAGACGACGGCCCGATTTTCCGCTCTTTCCCGGAATAGCATCATAATATGTCCAATGTTCTATGCAATGCATATATGTAGCCAGGACCTCTCAGAAAAGATTCTCAGAGACCCACATGAGCCTTGTTACGAACAAAATCATCTGCATCACTGGTTCTTCGCGGGGAATTGGACGAGCTTGGTGATTCTGACACTGCTTATACTTCGAGGATAGAATTCCTGAGTCGGTTTACGGACAGTGCTATCGAATTTGCGAAACATGGCGCAGGTGGCTTAATATTGCACTATCAGGGTAATACAGAAACAGAGGTGGAAATCCGGTCACTCCAAAGCCAGGTTGAAAGTAGTGCTCTCAGAGTCGTGACAGTACCTGGTGACATTGGAGATCCAGATACTTCGGCCAAGGTGAGGGAGGGTCCATTCCAGCTCCATTTTTTTTTTAATTGGCTGTCCAATGCATGGAGATTGTTGAGGCAGGTGTGGCAACTTTCGGCCGGATCGACGTCCTCGTATCCAACGCCGGTATATGTCCTTTTGCTGAGTTTCTGACGATGCCCCATGCTGTCTGGGAGAAGACAAGACAGGTCAATCTTGACGGATCTTTCTACGTCGTCCAGGGTGAGACTGATGCCCGAACGTAACACGTGTATGATCTCTGATCGTTCTTTGTAGCTGTTGCAAATCAGATGAAGATGCAAGTTCCACAAGGTGGTTCTATCATCGGTATATCATCAATTTCAGCGTTGGTAGGAGGGGAACTACAATGGTTAAGTTCTTTCGACATCTCTGTGCAGACTTGAATGACTCATACTAACTAACCTAAAACGAAATTCTTCAGCCATTACACTCCAACCAAAGCAGGAATCCTTTCCCTCATGCAGAGTTGTGCTGTTGCACTTGGAAAATATGGCATCCGTGCCAATGCAATTCTACCTGGAACAATTGAAACAGATATAAACAAAGAAGACTTATCAGATGTTGTCAAGAGGCAAAATATGATCAAGCGCACTGCTCTCGGAAGACTTGGAGGTGACTGCTTCGCTGAGTTCCAAACACGCTGACTGCACGCTGACTGCAATCTCAGTCCCGCAGGATATCGCCGGGCCGGTTGTCTTTTTGGCAAGTGATCTGGCCAGGTATGTTACCGGGGCGTCTCTGTTAGTTGATGGGGGTTTGTTTGTAAATCTCCAATGAATGGAGTATCTGGTTACCACAAGGAATGATTAATCATTTTATTACATACTAACGGTCCCTCCACGGACCGTGGCTCCCGAGATATCTAATCATAGATCACACCTTCGGTTCGTAGGGAACAAGCTGAGGAATAAGAACCTCCCCATTTATAACAGGGGGTTTTGCGGCAATGAGAATTGAGATCCACCTAACTGGCCGTGTTCCGGAAGGATTCCTCCACGCGTGCATCGTACCACGTTGAATGACGGTATCTCCCGGGTATTTCAAGTGCGTCTCAGTACCATCTTCGGTGATTAGAATAAGCTCTCCTGAGACTAAAGGAAAAAGGATGTTATCAGTGATGATGTCGAGGGGATGAGAAAATTGTGCAAACCCAAAATATTGTAATCTAAGGAGCTAGTGCGATGCTGGACGTACAAATATCAGAACGACAGGGATCATGATATCAGAAAATCTGACCATGGGGGTTGCAGCTCCAGGGTCCAAATCTGTAGAACGAAGGTTGGTGCCCAAGGGGTGGACAAGGCCAAAGTTAGCAGAGTCATCAATTATGCGTTTGGCTCCATCATCACTATAGTTTTCAGTGTCCAAACGAAATTTACACTCTTGAGAAAGCATACTGACCAGATATTATTGTCGTTGACTGGAAGTCCATCGGTCGTAACCCAAAAAGCTGCTGATTGAGCTCCTTGGATGCTTTCCATTCGCTTTGAGGCAACATCTAGACAACCGGACCGGAACTGATCGATCAAGCTCACCTCAGGCTCTAAGACTACATTGCTTTCGACTGTGGCTAGGCCCTTTGAGTCATGAGCAGTGACAACCCGACGCAGTGGAGGTAGCTGAGAAGAGGGCGAATCAGGCATATGGACGAGAAAAGAGAAGGGAGATTTAAAGATGTCTGAGTGTTCCGAAGAAAAGAAGGACAAGAACTTGGTGACTATCTGATTGGAGATGATCTGTCACATGGGGCGTCGGGATAGTGGCGCGGCAAGCTCCGTATGATAAGAGAGTGGGTAGAACGTGACGTCCGAATTGGCGTCTTGCTTATCGAGAGGTGAAAGCAATAGAATACATAGCAGATGTTGAGAACCACGAACAATAACAATAAGTTACGGAGCAGTATCTAAGAGAGAAGTTAGCAGATTGTAACAAAAACCCAGACTGACATACAATAATAATACTCATCAATTAATGGAATCCACTCTTTAACCAACACACCAAATAATCCTAATAATGGCATCCGCGAAGCCCTAGTTATGAACGATTCAAGTTTAGGTCTGAAGGTTGGATAAGTAAAATTTCAGACATCCAACAAGTGGACACAGACCGAGTGTAATTCTGCCACACTGAACCACGCAAGAGGTACCACAACATATCTTTATCTCTCCTAGCATACTCGGATCTCTCCAATACGCTTGACTGAGAAGGGGCTCTTCTGAGATTATGGGAAATTAGTTCCATAGCTAGGGCTGTCATCAGGGCTCGATTTGTGGACTGTTTTCTCCAACGATCACATGCGAGCAGGTATGCTAAAAATAAAAAAGGCTCAGTATTTGCAGTCACGAGACAAAAGATAAAACATGCCATAAACAAGTGGACGCAAGATGTGCACAATTTCTGCAAGCCACTCTTGAGGGGAAGACAGAGTTTTCAACAGAGATAGAGACGGTTTGACAGAAATCGTTGTCAACGCTTTCGGAAGTAGGAAGTCTTCGACAGCAGTGTCAGACTGCATTGGGGGGAAGGATGATGTAAGGAGAGGGTGAGGAGGTAGAGGTACATGGTTGTTTTTGAGATGGTCTGGGATTGTGGGAAGGGAAATAGAGGAGGAGGATGGCGCTAAGCCCTCGGTGTTGGAAGTTGGGAGCATGGTGGGGTCAAAGTCACGTTCCGGAAGAGGTGGAGAGAGAAGTGGGCGGCGGGTAACTTTGAGGAGTAATAGACGTAAGGCAGCCCTTGTAGACATCTAAGTTGAAAGACACCGGAGAGAAGACACGAACTCACTTGACCACCTCGATGATGACAATTCCTCTCCACCGGAGCTTTTCAGACACCTTACGTCGGAGGCACATTTCGATGACAAGCTCCGTGAAACGCAATAGTTCAAGAACACGCGCAGCCCATTTGTACTGAGTATGGTTGCCTAGCCATGCCTTGGTATATCGTGTGTGCAGAGACGATGGAATCAAAGGGCGATACTTAGGGTTATTCCCCACAACTTTTGCAAGCACAGTGTCATGATACATGCTCATAGTATTCATGAGAGTTGTTACTATTACATCATTAGGGAATGATCAAGCGGGTAGAGCGGAACACGAACGCGCTTCAGATGCAAGCTCGGCATCCTTGAATCTGCCGGGAAGGAACCAGGTGATAGATCTGAGAGAAGACTCAAGGGTAGAAATGGTAGAAACATTATTTATGAGGAATGCCTCATATTTTGCAAAGGACATGGAAGAGCGTGATGAGTAGCGGCTGAAAGCCGATCAGTTGATGCTTCCCACAATAGCTTTCCTCGTGGCCGTGGCAATCTGAACTTGTACCGTATGTAGTTGCCCTCAAAAAGTTCAGAAAACCTTATCCGAAACGCTCTCCTCGGTATGTCTAAACCCCTTGAATACCTGCGGCTGAGCCCAGTTCGTGGCCAGCTCGAGCCTTACGACCCTAAATCCCCCATGGGTTGGAGGTACATTCAGACCACCGATACCCTCAATGAGCTCAAGGTTTGCCCCTTCTCATTTCTTGACGGCACCACAGTCTTTTGATTGAAATAACGATAACATAGGTCCTGATCCCCCCTGGGACAGCTGCCATGTATGAGCAGCTGCTTAAGCTTGAGAAATATGAAATTACAAAGAAGTCCGTCAACTGGCCTCGTATAATTGAAATCCGTCGCCTCAAGGACCGCATGGTCCGTAAATGCCAGAAATTGGCAAGAGAAACGATTCCGCCTTCCGACTCACTGTCTCCATTCCAAACTTGTATCGCCTCAAAAGATTTCCGCGTGAAGGAAATGGAAAGGTGGTTTCGCGAACAACAGAAGCGAGCTAATGCAGTGGCTATCAAACGAGCTTCAAAGGAGCCTGCATCCAATATTCCTGCATATGCAGGTTCCAATTCTACCAATCCTCAGCACATGTCTGGGGTGATCATCGTGCAACCGGCCAAATTCAATTTGCAAGACTTTACAACTCCCATTCCGAAACCCGAGGCTGAACTTCACACGCGAGTTCAACCTAATGTAGTCAAATTGGAAAGGAGTGCGTCATTTCCAGTATCCCAAAATCAAGTTGCATGCTCGTCGACACGACCCTCTGTCATTTCCCCTCCCCCATTACCAATTCTCCTTCGTGGTCAACGATTACAACTGGGGCTTGAGGAAGAACTCGGTCAGGCTGAGTCAGCTTTGGGCGATTCTGACTCACCCGGGTCGTCTACCAGTAATAGTCCCCCACCGTCAGCACCCAATGAAGTTCCTGTCGAGCAGACTTCATTGGTCCAGCCTTCGCTGCAATCATCAGGTGATGAGATGCCGTCGCATAAACCAAATTTCACAGCTGTTCGTAGAAGAAGTTGTATTAAACGCACGAGCATGAGCGAGATTGGGACAAAAACTGTCTCCTGGGCTGATGACCACGGTGGTCGGGCATTCAGGTATGTTTCTGCAGCCCATGATGCCCAAGCCTCTGGTATGTTGTCTTTCCTAGCCCAGATGTTTACTCAAGGTCGACCACTCAGGTCGTCAATGGGAAGAAATCAGAGAAATTTACCTGGAACAAATATCTGGGCTAGAAGCCCTTCAGTCACAAGTACAAGAAGGGATAGAGAGCCTGAAAATGGAATCTGAGCACCTTCAACACGTCGACGATACTATTCGCCGTCAGCGAGAACAACTACGTAATACTTTCGATGAGTTTGAGCGTAAACAAGAAATATTCAACGAGAAAGGTTTGTGGTTTTGTTTGATTAGGTTTGTTCCGTGGTTATCAAACGTTTCTCCAGTCAAAGAAGCCCTTGCACAAGCTGACGACGTCATCTCAAGGCAAGGATTGTGTAAAAACACACTCCCGATCACTCACGAATGATATATTCTTGAATTTGTATTGTATGTATGATGTCTACCCGTATCTCTAGATTTAAAACCATGTAAATTTAAGCCATTAAAATCAGTCAGTCATCTAAGTCGCTGTAAATAGGTCTACTCTATGTCTACTCTATCAGAGTGTTCGTTTTCTTCGACCTTTGTTCTTCCACCAATATCTGAAAACGTTCACATAAATGAATAGAACTGCGACAGCCAGGGAGAGGACGATGCCAAAGGTGCTGAATCCCGGGTTACTGGCGGGAACAGTCACATTCATCGAGAACACACCTTTCCTGAGATCAGCTGCTTACACTCAACCGATCACAGGCCAACTCACCAAGTAGGGCCTGCATACAAAGAACAGCGATAGACCCACTTGTCAGAAACACAAGATTTTTGCTTGCCTCAGATTGACTCATTGCAAAATTAGTACGCAACTGCGAAAGATAGATCGGGTGGGACTCGCTCAACATGCGCTCATAGTAGTTCAGCGAATGTTGTAACGTCAGTATGTGATCTAACAATCATCAATAACAGGACAGAGGTATGCAGTAGCCAGAATTACCTTGAACGTCACCCATATAGATGGCGACCTCTAACTCCTCCGTTTTCGAGTTATTTCCAGACCCAGGAGCCCCAGTTTTAAGCAGCCTTTTCCGGATTTGCGTTATGACTTCCGACTTACTACCAAGCAGGCGATTGAGGGAGGTTACAAGTTTTCGTGCGCGGGCCATTCGCCGGAGAATTAGCGTGGTGGCACTTGGGGGCGTCTCCGGTACATTGAATCGCTCTTCCCACCGTTTTGTTAAATACCGTCGTATTCGTCGGAAGAGGAGGGTCAAGGTTCGGCGAGGGGGTGCAAACCGAGGCCGATCAACATGCGATGGCTTCTCATTGGTCTTCATGTTGGAGATTGAGGATCGCCGATTCTCCTCTTTCTCAATATTGATCGGTGACGAAGAAACTTTCTGAGCCTCAGGTCTGTGATCTGAAGATGTTGTCCCATCACTTTTCGGATTGAGAGCAAGCTCTTCAATTGCCATGACTTCCTTCTCGATCTCTTCTAAGTAGGGGAAGAAGGAATCGACAATAGAGTCCAAAATTCCATGTGCGATCCATTCTGGGGATATGGTTTAGTCCATAGTGCTCTGTGATAAGAATGACACCCACCAGAAGACATACTGGCGACCTCTCCGAGAAGCGAAATGCGATTGCGTATTCGGTCAGCATGCTCTTAAAGGTGATATTTATATCTCATTGAATTCTGAGAATGTGATTCTCATACCTGCAACATCATTGTAATGGAACTAATTCAACGATGAGCTCAACTAGGTAGGAGCGGTAAGATACCCACACAACATATTCCTTCGGTGAAAACGATCAGGTAGACATTTGTTTCTCCGACTACTCCCTCGCTGTGACCTGAGATAGGTGTTGAATGTTCGTTCATTCTCTGAAGCAGTCGCCGAGATTTTTCCCGGCTCTCACGGGTCTCAATGGCTCGAAAAGAAATAAAAGAGTATCCAAGTTTGGGGAACAAGTCAAGCTTTTCTCGGGGATCTTGTTGTAGAATGTCTTCCAAAGTGAGGGGATGTAGATGTAAAAGCTATGGCAGACGTTAGAGCCACCTGAAATTTCAAGAATCTTCGTACCTTGCCGATGGCTCTGAGATCTTCCCAGGTTGGGGATGCTACGTCCAGAAACCATGCCTTTGGAGGTTTGCCTGAAGGCTCGGCCAATCGGATATGACGTCCACCACTGCTCATGCCCTCTCGGGCCTTCTCCTTCCTCCCCTTGCGGGTATGGGGTCCACTTGATGACGACCTGGAGGGCTTTCCTGCACCTTGTGGCCTGATTGGTCTGGAGATAAGACTTCGAGAACGCCCAGGAGCTTTGCCAAGGTGACGCCAAGATTTCATTGCTGTCTGAAGGACAGCATCAAGTTGCGTCAAGACAAGAGAAAGGGAATTGGTCTGTGTGATTCGCCCTGAATGGCTATCATCATCCGATTCTCGTAAAGTTCTTCCTGAAGGACATGTGGAGTCGGCTGGGGGCGGAAGATATAGAATGAAGCTGCGAGGTATCTGTCTGTATTCTTCAAGCGCCTTCATTCGGGTAATGTGAGCCGCAATTTCTTTCTCGGAGGTGATGGTGTGCAGGCTACTCATACTTGACCTGCGCCTGCGCCGTCGATTGAATGATGGACGCGACGCCGTATACCTTGAAGACTTCACCGATAATGACAATGACGATGAGGAAGAAGAGGAAGAAGATGTGGAGCTAGAAGCCGAAGACCTTCCTCTTGCACTCTTGGCCCATCTTGTTATTGCCTGTTCAACCACCGAAGCTAGAGCACCTAGTCGACCTCCTGCCACAACAGAGCCAGAGGATGAGGATGAGGAAGATGATGAGGAAGATGATAATTTAGAGGACCGGATGCTAGTAGGTTTAGAGTGGCGGGGTGAAGGTGGCTGACCTCCTCGATAGATGTCAGTCAATTCGGTATCATCATTACCAGTCTGGATGGGTGAGGTCTCAGGCCGCAAAGAGCTCATAGCTAATGAAGTCAACAACAACAACAACGAGGATGATTGAAGATGGGGGTAGAGAAATCATTCATGTTTACGATCACAAAACTGTAAATCTCACGACACAGATTAGCCGAACAGGAAAATCTATCCGACCTTCCGCCGCTTGCGTGTATCATCTTCCCCACCAGCCTTGCGTTTTCCCGGATCCTCCCGTGCCATACTAGTTTTTGGGAAAGGTCGAGACCTTTTTTCCCTTTGGTTTATTTTTTTCCGTTTCTTTTCAATGGCTTTCTTGATTGCCCTCTTGCCTCCTTCGACTGCAAGTGCATCATATCTCGCACGAGTCACTAACTCGCGTTTCTCCGCTGGAATGGAATTGAGATTGGATGAGAATTTGGCCATCGTGGATATTCGGAAGAGCTCACATTTTTTCAAGAACCATTTACCCTTCCCTTGTTTCTGTTTCTCCTTCTCCATTTTAGAAACCTTTAACAGGGCTCCCCTCTGTATTCTGTCCATTCGTTCCTTATTCACCACACTTTCTGCCCTCTTGACTGCCAATTCCAAACGTTGCACTTCTGCTTCGTAGCTGTCTCGAAGATGTCGTGGAGCATTGCCCAGCATCTTCCTCGCTCGTTGAAGGCTTCCTCTCAATACCTCAAGCTCATTTCCATGTGCTTCGGTTAGAAATTGATAGTTTTGCTGGAAAATTTCAGCTTTAAACTCTCCAGCAGTTGATAGGAACCGTGGATCTCGTGTTTCCTATCATGGGTTGAGTATAGGAACCCAAGAGAATGATACCTACTCACCAGTTTTTTCACTTCGATAACTTGCCGAAACCTTGTAGTAGGCTTCTTGGAGGATATTTCCATTGGTCCAGTCATGGATGCGTACAGACCCCCTTTACGGAAAAAGGGTATAACGGGGACGATTGGCAATGGATCAACCTATTGCTTAATGAGTAATTACCTAACCATGATCACGATCTTTTTGGATCTTTTTGGTGGAGCATGCCATGGGAGGATGATTCAAATCAAGCACGCATATTCGAAAGTTCATTATGGTTAGATACCTAGTGTGGTCCGCGTATACAAACATAATAGTAATAATTACAATAACTTTAGGTATCAAATGAAATTCATGGAACAGACAGGCGAGTCTCGGTAGCTGGGAGACCCGCGCTCACAACCCTGTTCGTCTCTTTGAAGGGCTTGTAATTTCTGGACCTGACGCGAGTCTCTTTTACTGTGAAGAATCGACTAATTCTCGATCCAACACTCCAGAATCCAGAGTCTCGCACATGATCTTTGGCCAATTGTGCAGTATATTCCTGAGCTCCAGATGACTCGGAGCTATATCTGGTTTCCCAAAACGCCTTAAATTGTCGTTCGAGTGGTTGCAATTCCCAGACAAGCTCTGGATATGCCTTGACGACAGACTGCAAGTTTGGGTATGAGTGTCGCTGCATCACGGAAGGGTGTATAGTCTCATTTGTCTGTTTATTTGGTTTGCCAGGAATATCTCGTTTGATGGTCTTGGCAAGGACGAATATGCCACTGATAGAGCTAGGTGCGTCATTTCAGAGTCAGCATTCTGTTAACTACGCCTCGACTCACTCATGAGGTTCTTGTTGCCCCCATTTTGCCACCGGTTTAAGATGATTTTCCAAATACCTGAGATCCAACTCGAGCATGGTTTCAATGTTTGCCTATGAAATTCGGTATACTAGCTCATGATTCACTGAGATCATTAACTCACAGCCATCCAGTACAAGGCAATATCGGAGAGATCATGATTCTTGTATCCTCCACCAACCTAGAGCGAAGTCAATGATGGCATAACAACGGATGGAAATGACTCACATCTGAGTGGCAGCCTGTACATTTCAAGTCTGTCAGATGTCCATGTTGATCAAAGAGAAACGGTTCTTCCTTACCCGCAAACCAACACTAATGGAATTTACATTGAGCAGCTTGCTTCTGTAGAAAACTACGTACCTGCTTCAGGACCTGCCCTTTCTTGTGTCCAACGCTTGTCTGCTCAAATTTGTTGCAATTCTATAATATATGTGAGTTCTAGACACCCCAGATTTTGGCCACACTAACAAAATCTTCCCTCCTCTCATTCAATGCAAGGGCTTGGAATGCAAATTGTATGTGAGCTCCGAGTTTTCCAGGATCTCTAAAGCCGAAGAGTTTGATCTTCGGATTCTTGGCGACAAGTTCGTCTGGAAGACCAAGTGCACCAACGGTGTCCCACACTCCAACGCACCTGTATGGAAATCAGAACCAGAGAAAATCCCACAAAAAAGCAAATATACCTGATGCTAAACCCGTCTTCATCAACATCGATACGTTGCTTGCCTTTGGATTTCGGGTCTAGCCAAGGAGCCAACCTCTTATCAATGAGCTCGAGTTCTGAATGCAGTTAGTTTGGAGCAGTTCAGGAAGGCTCAAACGCGAAGGCAACCTTTTGGGTCATTTTCTGTTCCCCGCTTCTGCAAATCGATGAAAATATCGTTGAAATAATCCATATCCTGTCGATCCAAAACACCGATTTCTCCCTAGCAGCGGAGATCAACCAGAGCATCTGGATAACTTACTGACGAGAAGCACGTACGACAAGCATGGCCACCATTCGGGCGGTGTAAGCACCCTGAGAAGGTATCACGAGCGCCCTTGCCACCTGATGCTATGACTTACCCTCGAGAACCCAAAAAGATAGATCTAGAACTCTAAGACCTAGCCACAGATTGATGGGACAATGCAACTCACGTCATCTCCAGGACAGTAGTTACTATTTCGCGGATATAGGGGGTCAAGTAACAGCTAAACCATGGAATAAAATACATACTGGGCAATAAACGCATATGCTTCTTCAACTTTGTCAACTGAGTTTGGACCGTTAGCCACAAATCAATCGGTGCGCATTAATCTACCTAGAGATGCTCCGGTAGCACCTGATGATGAAGAGCGTGAAAGTTCTGACAAAACCTTGGATGTAACCATACCATCTACGTATTCTGACCACAAATTATTCTCAGTTCCGATCCCGGACTGGTAAAAGACGATCTGTTGGATGGGAAACCTGTCGGAGCTATCAGGGTCCGAATTATCCTGGCGCTGATCTTCGTGATTTATAGCTCTCGCCAAGCGCTGTACAGATTAGAAAACTCATGATAATCAGAGTTATAGCATATAACGACCATGACTTGCAAGGACATTAGAGCGGTACTCCGACATTCCGTCTTGCCATGTACTATGCGAGAAGGTCAATTCAAAGTCTTTGAGGGTGGGCGGGAACCTACCCATCACAGCAAACAATGATTCTTTTTTTCACGTGAGATCGTAGTGACTCCTTGACAATTCGACGCAGTAGATCCGTCGAGACACGACGTGGGGAATTGGAAGAACTACGGGATAGACTTGAGAGCAGTGACGCTGGCTCGGGCATATACATGGAGGCGTGGACGTGAGTGAGGGAACAAAGGTGTCTCTGAGCGCCATCCAAGCAAGTCACTTATTAATACGATATCTTCTCTTCGACAGATCGGACATCAAGACTGAATCATTACCGAGGTCTTGTTGGCCAGCTGATGATTCAGCCTATGGGATCTTTAGGCTCATACATGTGATGAAAAAGATAGCATACAACAGCCTTGACTAACGCACTCGCACGGCGAAGATGCTGAACATGGCAGTACGAAAGAAAACACAGCCAGACAGGTGCGCTGTTCTGCAACTGCAACAATTTGGCAAATGCTTTCGACAGATGCGGCTAGCGAAAATTTTCGTCCTGCCCCTGTTTTGTTACTTCCCGAAGCGCATTTCTGCCACAGCAAATTCATCCAACGCCTCTCTGAAACTGATCTCATCCAAAACTGTTGGGCTCGGAGTATACGTCAAGCGGCTTCCCAGCCAGTGCTGCCATCCTTGAGGCCTGTTTTGACTCTGGTTGAAGCTGAAGATAGTGGAAATTATGATTAATATTAGACATCAGAGAAAACTCGTCACTCACTATATCTCTGTCAATCGTATATGCCAAGGGGGAAAGCCATGGAGCTCAAATGGAGTCCGATTATATGTGGGATTGATGGGATGAATGATCATGAAGTCCGGAGAAGAGAACCCATCCTCATTACCTAAGCTGGTCAGCAGGACGAGTGGAAAGCGAGCAGAACTTACTCTCAAGCAAAGTATTCACTGTGTCCACCGTCAAGGCAAAATTGTCGGCTGCTATGGTTCTTTTCCCGGCTTTCCTTGGCTTGTGCCTGATGTCAAGATACAGAGACCGAGCCAGATTCGCTATTTTAGTCTTAGAGGAGCTGGACGAAAGGAGGCATAAGGAGATGGGTTGTAGTGCTGGATGACCTAGTACGTTAGGTCGATCAGGACTCCAATTGCGTTGGAAAAATACCGCGATGAGCTGTCCGGATAGTTTGATGGTCGCTGCAAGGAAGAGGAGTTCTGTGAGCCGATAGGTCGCTTATACTCTGGCAGGGAGAAAGCTGGCGTGAGCTTGAATAAACCGATTCTGGTGGTGTCAAGGGCTGGTATTCGTTATCAGTATTATTTGAGAGCATTCCGAGACCTTGGTCGAATGTTCTGTCGCGGATTTGAGATCCCAGTTCTAGGACCAAACCTAACAAGAAAATAGGTGACGTCCCGATTCCAATTGAGACGATCCATACCGTGCTCCTCATAGATAGTCAGTTTCGATATCCCTAAGGTTTGACACCATTCCACAGCGTTCAAACAGCTCTGAAGAATGGTTTTTTTGATCACATTGTGAGGTATATTCGTGTCTCCAACGAAAACGAGAGCGAGGTTCTCGGGAACACGTCGACGCGGGGCACACAATGGCTGCGGAGATGGACGGGTCTGACGATGCCAGAACGAGTGAACGAGAGACAAAAGTGCGTAACAAAAGTGCAGGACACGCAGAACGAGAGCCGCAAGGAGCCCCATGTCTCTGTAGGTTACTGTCTAAGGTAGTAGATGCGTGGTCAAATTCTATTTTTGGGTGTTCCGACGAATCAATCTGATTAAAGAAGCAGAATAACAAGATATAAACAGACATCTGACTATTCTATACAAGTCCGCCAAAGCCAGAGTCTTGGCCAGGTTGCTCAAGATTTCGCTTAATCTTGAGTAAGATGGCTGTTTTCCAGTTATCCAGCCTGGTCACGGAGTCGTAATCTCCGACAGAGGCCGTGAACATGTCCTGATCACCAGCTTCAACTGCTTCTGCCATTGTAGTTGCAAACTTGGCTTCCCGTGTGCTTGGAAAAGTGCTGTCCTGATTGCCGTACTTCAGCAGGTTCCGTTTGACAGTTACAATATCCTGAACCACCATAAGAAAAATAGCACAAAAAAGAAGGTAAGAACGTATACATTCATTGCCAAGGCGCAGAGCAGAGCTCGAAGCCAGTATTCCTTCACACTGTACTTTGTCAATGCAGAGTTCAACGAGTGATCAGCCACTTGTTCATAACGAGCAATTGCTTGCGAGAACTGATCCAGTTCGGCCAGCAAATCAGCCGCATCTTTGTAGCAAGCATTAGCTGTTCTGTGTTCACAAATGAGTATAACTTGTGAAAGATTTTTTTGCAAAATACACTCGCGCAGCAGCATCTTCTTGTGCGTACCAATCCCCAGCTCGGACAAAACTGTCACAGGCCTTTCCAAGATCGTGAAACTCCTGTAGATGAATCTGGCCAATTTCCTTTTCACGATCTGCTGCTTGCCGAAAGCGACCAGACTGGCAAAGATATGTGATTGTTTGAGTCAGTGCCTGTATGGCGACTGTGAACTAGATATGAGGCAAAGTGGAAGAACAAGCAAGGCAGGCCTCACGATCGGGATGAGTCTTCTTGTAGGCTTTGGCAGCATTCCACCAGGCATTCGCGGCATCATTTGTTTCCTTGCATTTCTCTCGACATTCTGCCTCGCGTGAGAAGGCATCCCCTGCCTCTTTGTAGAGCTTCTCGATCTTGAAGCTGTTGGCGGCTTGCTGATACAGATCGCCTGCATCCTCGAACTTGGTTGATGCAGAGGAAAACCATCCGGTTGACGAATTGGCCTTTTTGTCGGCTTTGTCTAGGAGGGTCTGAGCGGTAGATTTGGCAGGCATTGATGGTAGCAGGGAGGAGCACTGCTTTATTATCAGTCAGATGACCTCGTTATTCGACACGTCTATTAAAGGCGTGCAGCTCACACGGCCCTTGATCTTCCTATCTCCCTTTGGACTAGATGCCCTTTGACTACAAGACCATCGCAGAGGTTTCTAATAAACACCCCAAACCCACTTATTATCAGTATCAGTATGGAACTGCTGGATTCAGGACGCTGTATGCACTACCGCCCTTCTTTGAAGCAGATCATACTAAATATATTGACATTGCAGTGGTGATCGCCTTGACTCTGTCGTGTTTCGTATCGGCATCCTGGCTGCCCTTCGAAGCATGAAGCACAACAGCCATGCCATTGGTGTTATGATCACCGCATCCCACAACCCTGAACAAGTACAATGCATCGCCCATTTCTTAGATTGTATGCTCATAATCGCACTAGGATAACGGTGTGAAGCTTGTAGATCCTCGCGGAGAGATGCTCGAGGCCAGCTGGGAGGCCCATGCTACTATCCTCGCTAATGCACGCAACTCAGGAGAACTAATCAATACCATCCAATACATTGTCGAGACTTTGAACATCAATACATCGAGGCCGGCCCTAGTCATCTACGGCCGCGATACTCGTCCTACCAGCGAGTCGCTCGTCAACGCCCTCCGTGATGGACTTGATGCTGTCGGCGCGGAAGGCCGCGACGCAGGTATTACGACCACGCCAATTTTACACTATCTGGTCAGGGCCACTAATTCGAAAGACTTCGGAGAACCTACGGAATCAGGTTATTTTCAAAAGATGATAGATGCTTTCAAGAAGTTGGTTGTGAGTCAGTGGTTCGTTTAGTCCCGAAATGACATTCACCTTTGTAAAGGCAGGCCGGCCGAAAATAAGCCCTTTAATTGTTGACTGTGCCAACGGTGTTGGGACGCAGGCCGCTCAAATCTTAAAGGACCATCTGGGTGATACACTACCCTTGATCTTGGAAAACACTTCGACCAATACCCCCGGAGCTCTCAATCACACTTGTGGAGCTGACTATGTGAAGACAATGCAACAGCTACCGCCTTCTTTGAATGGAAAGTTGACTGCAGGTCAAAGGGGGTGTAGTCTTGATGGTGATGCTGATCGCCTCATGTATTTCTATATGAACGAGAAGAAGCAGTTCCGTATGCTGGATGGTGATAAAATCGCATCCCTAGTTGCTGCGTTTATCGTTGATCTTGTGAGGTTATCTGGTCTGCAGAACAAGATCAGCGTTGGTATTGTACAAACTGCCTACGCGAATGGTGCATCGACCAAGTATCTCATGCAGGTGTGTCCAGGATCGAGTTCACTGACACTGTTCAGATTGGGATTGACTCCTCCCTAGTGGCTGCCCGTCAAATGTGTTCCTACAGGGGTGAAGCATCTTCATCAAGCTGCGGAAGGCTTCGATATTGGCGTGTACTTTGAGGCTAACGGCCATGGGACAGTCCTTTTCTCTCGTAACACACTGGAGATACTGGAGACATACGAGCCGAATACTCCTGCTCAGCAGACTGCTCTCAATCACATAATCAATTTGACGAAACTCATCAATCAGACTATCGGTGATGCATTGTCTGACATGCTGTTGGTTGAGGTTGTGCTCGCTCATAAGTCATATTCTGGAATCGAATGGGACTCGTTGTACACCGACATGCCGAACCGCTTGGTTAAAGTTGCCGTGACTGACAGGAACAAATTCATCACCACTGATGCGGAACGTCGTCTTATTGATCCGCCAGGACTTCAACGAAGGATTGATGAACTCGCCTGCAAGTATGATGGAGGGCGCACTTTCGTCCGACCCAGTGGAACTGAAGATGTCGTCCGTGTTTATGCAGAGGCGAATGCTCGTATCGGAGCCGATGGTACGTACTCTATCTGTATCGCAGTTCGCAGCCTAATATCATTATAGAATTGGCTTATCGTGTCGCTGGTATGGTCTATGATGAGGTGGGCGGTGATTCAAACAAGCGTCCTAAGGAGTTTATTTGAATGCTACTTTTGTCTACTGTTAGAAGAGTCAGAGAGGGATCAATAAGAAAGGACCATGTACTATACCTGAATTTAAAAAGGACGGAGATTTTGATAGAGCTTCTTGACGAGAATTTAAGATCATTCCTTGGAACGAAACTCCGACATCACAGCTCCCCCTCAATGTGTCGATTTGTCATTTATAAGGGAACTTCACCGGTACAGCTATCTCATGTAATCACCCGTTTTATTTCCAGGCATTCTATGAGGCTTAATTTCGGTCTCTAACTAGCTTCTCACACAACCATGCCACTCCATCATTAACCAAGCTTTCGATTCCAGATTGCGCCTAGACAACCGGCGACCGATGAATGGGGACGGATTTGGCGTTGGTACGCTCGCAGTAACATCAACATTTACCGAACAGTACCTCTTTGACCACCCAACAGGCTGGTACGACTCCGTGTATGATCCCGAGCTCGGCGGGCAACCCTGCATATTTACGTCTGTCACTCCCGTGAGCCCCTGCGATACATCCTTGAACTCTAACTGACTTTGTGTAGGCATGGAACAACGCCAACCTTGCGCGGTTGGCAGTCAAAATCAAATCACCTCTTGTATTGTGAGCATTGTCCCTCGTCCTCTGTTCGAATTTGGATTTAAATGCTTCTCTCCCAGTGCCCACGTCCGTGCTACGACTGCCGGAACACTATCACTGGATAATTGCCACCCCTTTACATATGGTAATCTCATGGTGCGTTATCTTCAACCCCCGAGGGTTGAGGAGACTGACTTCTATGATAGTTCATGCACAACGGCAATATCGCGGATTTTCCGTTGTTTAAGCGTCGGCTACAAGCTGATTTACCGGATGACATATTTGCTACAGTGAAAGGAAACACTGATTCAGAATGGTCATTTGCCCTCCTCTTGTCCAAGGTCAGATATCTACCAAGCAATCATAATCCATTGATTGAATTGTCTTTGCAGATACCTGACCCTAAATCTCGTTCATTTTCACCAGAAATTCTGCGCAAGGCAATGCTCGATACCATTGCTTCACTTAACAAGTATGCTGAAGACGTTGGTGTCACCGAGCCTAGCTTGATGAATTTCTGCGTTACCGACGGTTCTAGCATAGTTGTCACTCGTTACATCTCCTCAAGAAAGGATGAGGCTGCTTCTTTGGTATGATTTCTCGTATTGATGATCCTGGAAATTTTGTATTGAACCTCAACTGCAGTGGTTCTCGTCTGGGACTGAGTTCAATGAATATGCCGAGGGTGGTCATTATAGAATGACAAAGTCGGACAAACGGGAGAACATTATCATGATTGCCAGTGAACCTTTGACCTTTGAAAGAGGTAAGAGACGAATGTGTCATACTTACAAGGAACTTACTTGGATCGGGACCAGCTGATTGGATGGAAATAAAGACAAATTACATGGTGGTCGTCACTCCCAAGATGAATCTACTGCAAATTCCGATTATTGACAAGTATTATGTCCCCCCGTCCGATCCTGCATCGCATACTCGTGGTACTGAATTTGCCGAGGAAAAAGGTCTATTGAATCCTCATCACCCTCATGATTCCAGGTTAGACACGTGACAGTTCGGCCTAGTATTTTTTTGTTACATGGTTGGTAATGAATAGTTGTTATTTGTGTCGTATTCGAGCTAAATGTAATTCATATCTATGATGTTCATAAATGACGGTAGTTTTGACGCCACGTCGTGATGGAACGTCACATCGCACGAGTAAGTCGGACTGTCAAAGAGCCTTTGTTCTCCACTCTTAATTTTGTATCTTCATCCTTTGATCGCCTTTGGCTTTAAAACGATGAACCCATGGATCATGTGGAGCGCGCTTTCTGGAACGGCGAGGTATGTTGTGCTGTCCGTGGCTCGCCCATTTTTGTCCTCAACAATTTCAGGCTCTCGACCGTACTCCAAATTCTCATCTTTCTTCCTCTCACTTTTGCGACACTCTCAAAACAAGCGTTTCTCCTCCTTTCACTGTTACTTTGCATTCATGCGTTCATTCACGGGACTTTGGCACTCCTGTGGAGGTCAGAAGCCCTCTCAGTCCTGCAGGTTCCCATACACCCTTTCCTGCTCCTTGTTTGCTTCAATGTCTATTCTTCTTCTGTGAACCCATATCTCACTCTTGTAGCTAACTTTTGGGGAATGGCTCTCAGTTTCTTTGGACCACTGTTCATTGTAATGGAGGGTCTCTCAAGTCTGCTTGTGGTACAAAAGTTAGGGCAAGAAGGAAAAAAACTGGTGTATAAAGGAGAGAACTATCAATTTGTGTTGTTGGTAGCTGCTGCAGTTGCGTATGTAGCATCTGCTTGGTGGATCGTCGTAGTGAGTCTGATCCCATGGTTTAGAGGGACTAGCACTCATTTAAGAATGAATTCAGTCATATCCAAGTGCCGCCTCATCGCCATTATCATCCACCCTTCTTGGAGTCGCACTCACAGCATTTGTCTTCTTGACATTCATTGGATTCGTGTCGCGACGGACAAATATCATAGAGTCATCTGGCTTAGCGGTAGTGCTGGCCTATAACGTATGGCTCTGTGGTTTCGACCAAAAGTCCTTTACCGACCCTATATCTTCCTAGTAAGTTGCGCATTGTGCGTGTATCTTTCCCATTAATTCACATTCGGCTCAGCGTGCCCTTGCTTCCAAACATATACCCACATCTTCAGACTCTGTTAAACTTCATGATCAACACGTTGCCAAAGCCTGTGCTCATCGCCTTGCTATACCGTCTAAGTATTTTACACCTTGCATCCCGGATTCTACCTACGATTGGCGCCGATACCTGGGAATCAGAGAATGTTGATGACGAGTCAACTGACTGCTCAGTACGTATTTGCATTGGAGTTTGAATAGCTCTCCCTGAGGTTATTTGCAGACGTCGATGCTCACTCGTATACTTCTGACTTATCGTCAGCTGATTTTCATCACGGTTTATTCCCAGCTTCTCTGTATGTTTCATCTTTTTTGATAGTTTTCCACTTTGACCCAGAGTTGTAGTGCTAGATCATTCATCTCAAATATGGTGGAGATGGATGAACATATTCTTTACTCTTGTCATCTGGTCTGTTGAGCTATTTGTCGGCTCTGAGGATGACATTGTCACAAAAGAATGGAAGATTGATTAGCAATTCCGTGCCCCTAAATGGTCTCACCATTTTTCTCAGAATGATCTCGATCTTCAGTGATTCTCCTTCCATCGGGCAGTACTTTCATCCTCCCCTTCATAAAATTCTCGCTTCCATATCTGTGCTTTTCGTTTTATATCTTCTAGTATCTTCTCACACGCTAGGAAGGATTCTTTTCTATGAGGGGAGGAGACGGCGATAACTGGGACACGCCCATCAGTCGAGTAGGCTTCATAGTCTGGCAGTCGAGCTCACCGATGGATGGCTCTCCAATGGGCACCACACCAATTCGATGATGGACTGCACAGTGAACAAGGGATGCTATATATGTTGTAGAACGCTGACTTGCCGGTTGATGCTCGGATCGCGTAATGGAGCTAGCGGCATCACGGACGATATCAGCGATAGTTTTGAGTGCCACTTTTGTGTATGCTTGGTATTCTAGCCTTGCCACGGTCCTGCCTAGACAAAAGGTTATTCATTGAGCCTGACAGTGTGCTAAAGGGTACCTTGAAAGGAGTTGCGTGTGGTACCTTGTTTACTGTAGCGTCAAGCCGACAGTCATCTAGCTATGTTAGGTCGCACCAATGAATACGGTAGTTGCACCAGCAGTCTCATCCTGTACTGACTTAATGATCTCCTGTATGTCAAGGGTGTAAGAAATTGCAATTGTCCCTTCTGGGACCCGAATTGAACCCTCGATCGATGAAGTAGGACGTAACGACATGAGAACTGTGTGACACTTCGGGCCGTGCTCACATTGTTTTCTTCTCAGTGTACGCAATGTTATTGGTACGTCGTGCGTATCCTACGTATTCAACGCACAGGTTTTGGACAAGTACCTTGCGACGTCATCTCTCACGTCTCTCTGCTGCCGAACGCTCCAATGCTCCCATCGATATTCACCCGGAAATTGAAGAGGCTCTTTCCTCTGGGAAACCTATTGCATCTCTTGAAACTACCCTCATAACTCACGGTCTACCTCACCCGACCAATCTTGAAATTGGCCTCGAGCTTGAGCAAATTGTGCATGCGACAGGGTCAGTTCCCGCTACCATCGGTGTGATTGATGGAAGAGTAAAGATTGGCTTGGAAAAGCATGAAATTGAACGACTTGCTGATCCCGCGAGAAAGAAAACTAAACTGTCCAGAAGGGATATTGCTCCAGCACTTGCTCTCAAGGCTGATGGAGGTGCGTAAATTCGAAGTATGTCGTTGCAGTCTTGACACTTGACTGAATGTACAGGTACAACTTGCAGTGCTACGTTAATTTTCTCTGCCTTGACTGGTATCAAGGTACTCCTCAAATTTCTTGTTTCCAACAGTAAAATTGATTCTTCTGTCGTAGGTCTTTGCGACTGGAGGGTACGTCATCTCTTCTCGAGAGACAAGGTCATATAGGCTGAAGTATGACTTCTAGTTTAGGTGGTGTTCATCGCGGAGGAGAAATATGTGAGTTGATAAGAAACTGAATTACTCAACCAATCAATACCAAATTATGCCGTCCAGCAATGGACGTATCAGCTGACCTTCATGAACTAACGCGCTGTCCTGTTGGGCTGGTGTCTGCTGGTGTGAAATCAATTTTGGACATCGGAAGGTATACTTTGCCCCCCAACTCCAGAGTTGACCAATGCACTTATCGGTCAACAGGACATTGGAGTATCTTGTCAGTCACCAAGCGTTCAGTCTTCTTTTCTCCATTCATCCATTCAAATTTCTTGTAGGAAACCTTGGGTGTGCCAGTTGTAGCGTACGGAGAAACTCGAGATTTCCCAGCTTTCTTTTCACGGAGGAGTGGCTATTCTGTAAGCGATCATGATTTCGGTTCTCCTTATACTTCATGGATGTAGGTCCCCTGGAATGTAGAAGACCCTCTACAGGCAGCCAAGCTACTTTGTAAGTCTGGTGTATATATATATCTTCATTATTTTGACGAAGGTTTCATGAACTTCATTCAGTCTTGCAAAGGCAGCTAGGGCTAGAGAATGGTGCACTTTTCGCTGTTCCTATTCCTCACGAGTGCGAAAAGCAAGGGGCAGAAATTCAAAGGTTAGTTGAGCAAGCGGTCACGGAATCGGAAGTCAACGGGATGAACAAACGCGGGAAGGAGGTCACTCCTTGGCTCCTAGCCCGTGTGGCAGAACTCACAAAAGGGGACTCGATGAGTTCCAATCTTGCTCTTTTGAGAAATACTGCTCGTGTTGGTCAGTCGTTTTCTTTGCCTCATGACATCAGTCTGAGCCGACAATCAGGTGGTCAGATTGCCGTCCAGTATGCTAAATTAGCTAACGGCTATGTATGGTTTGCGCTCGTTCATATCGGAAATATCTCACTTTAGGTGTTCCAGGATCCTTCGGGTACCACTTCGTTTACCCCACAATTCGTTGAAAACAACGGTGCCGCAGCAACCACTATTCCTCTGGCATCAACCATCGAGGCAGATGATGTTACCTTGGTACGCAGTTCGCCTTTTTGATAGATCGAGTGTTCATTCTTGTGATCCAGCCACCCGCAGACCTCATTGTAGTTGGCTCCGCGGCGGTTGACATCACTGCTCAAGCAGACTCGAGCATTGATACCTCTCTGGCGAAGAATTCGACGGCCTCCGGGAAGGTTTTGTTATCCGTAGGCGGTGTGGCTCGCAATATGGCAGAAGCGGCTCACCGTATCTTGACTGCACAAGAACTTCAGGCCTCATGTCTGTTGGTTGCACCAGTCGGTGAAGACGGGTTCGGCAAATTTCTAATTCAAGAAACAGAAAAACTGGGCATGCGAACTGACGGTCTCTTGAGAAATGGCCGAAATACAGCAGTTTGTGATATGGTTTTAGATAGTGCTGGCAATCTGGTTGGAGGAGTAGCAGATATGGAAATCACTGATGCACTTATTGACGAGCAAGTATGCCCTTTCTTCCAGTTGATGACGTTTTATTGAGCAAGGGTAGATCATACCTCAACTACGAAGACATATTCCCAAAATTGTGGCCATCGACGGAAATCTGTCACCAGCAGCCATCAAAGGCGTGGTCAGTTATTGTAACAAGCATGATATTCAAGGTATGCCCTCTTGATTGAGTTGTCGAGTTATCATGTTGATTACACATTGCAGTTTTCTTGTGAGTACAAATTTGCCATCGAGGCGTCTACAGTTCGTTAACCCCCAATGGAGTGAACCTACCTCCGTTATGAAATCCACGTCCATACTTCCTTCTATCGATGCTCTTCTAGCTAAACAAGATCTTTCTGGACCTCCTATCGCCTTCTTTTCTCCTAATCTTCTGGAGTTCACTCATGTATACAATTCAATCCAAGCTGAACCCTACAACTTCCTGTCGAACACGTATTGGTAGTCCTGTGTTGATAGCATGGGACTCAACTCGGCATTCCGAATGGATCTGGAACAACTTGCGAGGAGAAATGCCACAGACCTTGATGTTGGTAAGGGCACGATGTCCTTCATAATAGACCAAGGAATCGCTCAGATGGCCATCCATCTTCTTCCATTCTTCCAACATATAATCATTAAATGTGGTGAACGCGGCGCGATATGTGCTATGCGCATCAGCGCGAAGGATGCAACCACGTCTCCCTGGAGCAGAGAACGGAGCAATCCCCAAGCTCGTTACATTGTAGCACAGGGGAACAACAAAGAAACCATTGTCCTCCAACATTTTCCTGGGTTGGCCGTTGACAATGTGATGAGTGTAACAGGGGCTGGAGATTCATTTGTTGGCACTGTCCTTGCATCACTCTCTCGAGATCTCAAAGTCTTCTACAACCCAAACAATTTAGAACAAGTAATCACCTCTGCACAGCAAGCAGCAATCTTGACTCTCCAGAGCGATTTGGCAGTCTCGCCGTTGCTCTCCGACGTTTTAAAGCTCCAATCTTCGGCTATATGAATTCCGAATCTGGCGACTGAAGTATGGTGTATACAAGAGATAATGATATGAAATCTAATTTACGATGGGTCCCACCTGTACTTTATACTTTGCCAATCTAGCTTGCTCACTCGTAGCCTGATTCTTCTTCAACTCTTTTAGTTTCTTTGTCATGCGAGACTGGATGGTGTTCGATGAATGTATCTTGCGCAAACTACAAGTCGCTCACCTGGGCGCCATGCTTCCACCGTGTTATTATGTCTGCCGCTTCTCCTTTTGTCAGGCTCGTTATTTTGTTTTCAATGTCTTCCTGGTTCATGTTTTGCAGTTTACTCTTTTGCCACTTAGATGTAATAATCTTCTTTTGAGGATCTGTAGCAGGATCTGATCTCCATCTTGCTGTCCGCAATGCTCTAAGGGTAGAATTTAAATCATCGATAGATAAATTATTGATTCAGGAAATGCTCACCCACGACTCAACTTGCCTTTGAGCACTTGCAACGCTACAAAAGTATCACAACCCTTGACTGCTTCTTCAAGGGTTTCGGCTTTCAGTATGTCCCTTCTGCGTAGATAACTAGGAAGATTTTTGGACTTGGCCAGTCTTGGTCCTAGCTGAGGAAGGAAGTAGCCGATGAATTTTACCTCGTCTGGAGATATCTGCATCAATATGTAATACCCAATATACAAAACATATAGGTCATGTACCATCTTCATCTTGCGTGGGCTGGATCCTGATATCTCCATACTGTAGGCATGCTAGAACATAGATGTTATCTCCGCACCCTACCCAAGCGTTGTGACTGATCCTGAATATATTAGGAGCGCTGAACATGTTGTCCATGAGTGAAAATGGATCGTTGAAGTCAGTATAGGTGACGGATTTTAAACCCGCATGTTGGGAGTCGGAGCCAAGCGCATTTTTGGCTAGAGACTTGGCTTCAAGAGTCTCTACATTCTCTGGGTATGGGGTGGTGAGTAGGGGCCGTGTACGAATGGGTGTAGGTCCCATACCTTCATCCTCTATTTCCGCAGGGTCTAGGCCAAAGAGACTAGGCAGTGAAACAACGTTCAGCCTGGAAGTAACGTCTACGAAGTCCATAACACGGCAATCCTCCTTTCCAGTGGAGGGTGATAGCCGCATTCCCCGTCCAATCTTCAGCACGGATCAATCAGTTATATTGTAGTATTCAGTGAAGCGAGACACACCATCTGAGCGTATAGATTCGGCGACCGTGTAGGTCTTGCCACAACAACGCAGTCGATATTTGGTATATCAGTGCCTTCAGTCAATATGGCTATTTTTTCTTGATAAATGAACAAGCATGATCTGACGGGCCAACGTGGACAAACCGCAATTAACTAGTATTGGAAACTCTCCTTTTTTAAATTGCGAGATAAGTGATTTGCGTTCAGTGATATTTGTTTGAGAGTCGATGCCACGTGCATCTATGCCGAAGTCTCTGAATGTCTTCGTCAGGGCATGGACATGATCGATATTGACACAGAAAACGAGTGTAGACTTTCGCTCCGCTGAGGAAATTAACACGAGGAGCTATGACGATGAAATTGGACCTCACAAGCTCGATCAATCCAGCTTTTGACAACCAACTCGCGTAAGGGCTCGATGTTGATATGGTTCGCGAGGCTTGATGTATTAAAATCTCCTGTCTGGGAATTCAAGGGAATGCTGTCAAGTTTGAGACTTGCTTTAACACTGGTGAATCGAATGTCACAAAGCCTAAGGGAATTTTGGTCAATGAGCAGGACAAATGGCAATTTTAAAATCACCATTGGTTTTTTATCATATCCAAAAAGTCCTTGTGATACACAATTTGGTCAAATACCGATCCCAACATCAAACCATCGTGACGACTGAAAGTGGCAGAGAAACCAATGATTGGGATAGGATGTGAAAGATTGTTGGTCTGGATTAAGTGTTCAGGGTGAATAATATTTCGATCGAACTGGGACAGAAGTTTGCGGTAGCTGACCATTCATCAACAAGGATTCAAAATTTGGGTAGGACAATAGCGTACGAAGGGGCGGCAGAGTGATGTGCTTCGTCAATGATGATTGCTTTCAAGAACTTGGGATCAAATTTCCTAGACCTCTCCGTACGCGTCAAGGTCTGATAGGTGGCTACAGTGCTTGGTCACGTCAAACAAAGACTAGAGGCAAGCAACGGGACATACAGATCCGCCAGACCTGTGGCACTGTGCTTGTTTCCCTGCTCTATCTCGATGGACCAATTAGGAAATAGTCGGGCAGCTTGCTCTGCAGACTGTCTTGCAAGTTCGATACTGTTGACAATGACAAGCGACCGCGTAGCATTCGGATTTGTGGGGGGCGAAGGAATCTGGGATAGCAAAGAAAGAAAGACAGTCGTCTTTCCTGAGCCGGTTGGTAGAGACACGCCGATTCTAGTGACGCCAGATGCGAGAGCCTCCAGGCAGGACTGTATACACTCATTTTGGTACGACCTGAGAACAACGGGGTTTGTGTTGACTTCTGCAGACGTATTCAGAGTCGCATACGCCCGCCGATACAGGCATAATGGACGTAATAGATAACGCATGCCCAGTCAAGCACATACACAGTTCAGCAATGATCAGGGCAAACCACAAATTCTCACGGCCTGCATTGTATGTTGAACCTGACGGTGACTATTGTTTGATATTCATTAGGATAAAGGCATGCGGAACGAGTTAATCTACATGGTAAGTGCAGTTTCCTCTTCTTCGTATGCTATAGTTCCACAATGTCTATCCTCCAGGGTTTCAAGACACTAACAAAGCAACAGAAAGAAAACGCTAGTGTTTATGCTAGTGTTTATGCAATCTACACACTCAACATCTGATCACAAGTCCAGTACCTGAGAACAATGTGCAAATGCATTTTCAAATGGTTTCAGGACTAATGCTTGCAGTGGCAACCCATGCCATCAGACCCTAAGAGCTGGCCTCAACGAGGTCAGCATACAAGCTACCAAGTACCTTGTTTACGGACTTG
>Ga0153944_1000088_pt1 | contig 38322 bp, 49 predicted proteins | sample TSNJ028MetaG_FD_104703 | JGI IMG/M metagenome (GOLD analysis project Ga0153944, IMG submission 104703) | Attine ant fungus gardens microbial communities from New Jersey, USA - TSNJ028 MetaG | ecosystem: Host-associated > Fungi > Mycelium > Unclassified | place: USA: New Jersey, Wharton State... | reverse complement strand
CCGACTTGCTGAACGTTGGGCATATGCAACAGGCGATCGCTGTCTCTCATATGGACTCCGCGATTGTCTACGATCTCGGGGACTTAGTGAACGCGAGTCACGATGATGTTTACGTTCAGCTTTCAACCTCTTGCGTTCCTCTTTCTTTTTGTTTCGTTCATGCTTGTCTTTCTTTGGTTTGATACCATTCCGTTCTTGCATCTCGCGTAGGCGCAAAGGATTTGACATGAGAGCTTGGTATGCAGCCTGTTCTTGTTGTTTGATAGCAAGTAGCGGATCCTCGCGAATCTTAGATTGAATATCACGAGTACTGTTGGCATTTTGGACTGCGATGAAATTTTTATGTGAAGCACCAAGCTAAAAACTTGATGAGGCGAAAATCAGAATAGGTAGAAACTCAGAGCACCTTCGCATTGTCATCTGCGGTTAACATTTTATCAACCCGCTTCTTTCCCAAAAGATAATCCTCTAAGTCGTTTGTATTTTGACTATTCCCTGTGGCTGGAGTTGCATACATCCATTCCAGTTTCTCCTGCCGCTTTTTACCAGTTTGTTCCTCCTGTAAACGTTGTAGTTCCTGGAGTTGACGCTCCTCTTCCTTTTCCTTCCGAAGTTGATCTAGTTTCTTCTTCTCCTCGAGCTGGAGAAGGCTCTTGGTAAGGCGAAGACTCAGACTTAAAAAGAGGTACACACCGCCTCCTTCTCCTTGAGCCAGACCTTCTCTTGATTCTTGAGAAGGACCGGATGCCAAGACTTTTTCATGTTCAGATCACCACCACCCATTTTGACTAATAGTTTAGCAAGAAAGATAGATGAAGAGGATTGACCAGGTCACTGGAGACAGAAACAGCACAGAAACAGCCACATATATATATGACATAATCAAGGATGCATGTGATCTTGCCAATGAGGTTACGAAGGCCTTTGGTTGCGAAACGTCAATGGTCCAAAAAATCGGATACCCACATGACTCAGATTCTTATGCGACTCATCACCTGAACTCTGATGTAGAAGACTCGTCAAATTATACCCAACCTACGTTCGTATCATTCTGATCCTCAGTGCTCAAGACTAACATGCTCTATGCACGCCCTAGGCCAACTAAATCCATCTATGCTCTTACCCGCGAGGAAATAACCCATGGCCTTGCCAATCGTTTTGTCCACTCTCAGACATACATCTTCCTCTATCTTGGAATGGCTGCGCTCTCAGTGACTACCGTTGTGCTGAGTCTGGCGGACGGGTGTCCGGGCCTTGCATTCTATGTCCTTGAGATCATCATCAATGCTGCCATGATCATTGAGGTTGGTATTCGCTTTGTGGCGCTCGGCAGGGTGTGTTTCCTTTCAATACATAAAGTTACCTCTCACCCTCCTTGTAGCAATTCTGGAAATCACCGTTCAACATTATGGATGTAATCCTTACAGCTTTCTGTGCGCTAACACTTCTAGTGTTAGCTTTCGCCGAGTGTGGTACAGGAAGTAAGGAAGAGGAAGTGTTTGACACCTTGCTTCTAGTGGCACGAAATGTTCTTCAGTTTGGGCGGTTGGCTGCAGTGATGCGACAGCAAGTATTATAGGCTGATGGGGTAATTCGGAGCTGATAAAAATTTAGATCTGGGCAGTCGATCTTTTCTCGACCGAAACCAATTGATATCAATGCTGTACGTCGCGCTGACTTTGACATGGAGTTTGATGTTGAAGGTGATGAAGAAGACGAACTGAGCCGTCCCCTAGTCCGCAATTCTGCTGTATCCGACGTAGAGGCCAATGGCCGATCAGTGGAAGACCAGAATGTTAGAGACTATCTGGACATGCCGCGTGCCATTCAGGCGGTGCGCAACAGAGATACAGAAGACATTTGGGCGGAAATTGGATAAATGTGTATCACAGTGATCGTTACCTGGGACACTTTGTATATCACTCGTATATTATGTCAGACAATAGGTTGCTGGTCCCTGAGAAAAAAACGTTGTGCTACTGCTTTGACCCAAGAGAGTGGAACAGCATGGTGAGCATTCCAGAATAGCGACGAGCATCAGAAAGATGATGGGACCTGCTTAAACGCGTGGTACTGACATTTTGGCAGATGAGGTCGTCCTACAAACTGACATAGGCACTAGTCAGACAGAACTGATGATTTGTTTTGATGTGACCATCTATTCCAAGTTGCTTTCTTTTCGGCTTACCGTCTGTTCCTTTTCTGACCTCTCCTTCATGTCTTCTGCTCTCCCTCCAGAGCAATCCCGTTCCTGGTGGTCTCTTTCTTCCAAATCCTCAAAGCAAGACTTTCACACCGACAACGACAAGCCCCTATCCAAGAACCCTGGCAGAAACTTGTTTTCTTCTCTTATTAGTCGCAAGTCTAAGAAACATCCGACTCTACCAATTGAAGAGCCTCCTTCTCCTCTACAATCACCCACGCCGCATGTGCAACGAACAAACCTCCGAGGAGGATTCCCACTTAGATCTCCATTGTCTCCTGCCGAGTCAGTCGAACCATTGACACCTGTGGATGGTTTTCGCAAAGGACAACGATCAGTACTAACTCTGGATCACGATCCCTTTGGAGCCCGAGGCCTAGTGGCTCGCGGACCTACGAGCCCATCCACCTTCTCTACCCACTCGAATAGTTCCTTTCTCGATATCCGCTCAAGACCAGACAAACCTATCCTTTATTTTCGCCCTTCCTACTCCTCGTCTTCCTCAAACTCCAATTCAGTACACGAGCCCCAGTCTTCGGAGCTACTCAAGGTCCATAGTACGAATATTGAAGAAAAGATTTTTTCTCCTTCGTAAGGCACGGTTTATGAACCTTTCAGCCAGCTTATACGTTGATAGACCCATGAATAACAGCAAGAAAAATACCAGTTCTACTTATCCTCAACTTCTATTGCCAGTTAGCCAGCCAAAATCACGGTTGCCTACCCGATTACGGGGAATGACTCAAAGTGACTCCCATCGACCTTCATTTTCACAGGAGGCTTATACTACGATAAGGCAGAGATACCTTTCTTCACCTGGTAGTCAGCCACTTCCCAGTCGGGGGACGACTTCCCCCCTTCCTTCTTGGGTACCAGGGAGTCAACTATCTAGTCACCCTATCAAACGGCCCTCTTCTAGTGGGTGTATCTTACCAAACCAATCAACCACAGCTGTGCCTATATCGCATACGCAAACTATTACACGTCAAACCTCGATCCAAAAGCTGCAACCACCGCCCACGCCTCCAATGCATGAATTGTCTCCACGACCATCAGATACTATGGGAAAACCACCATTTGAAAGTCAGGTGGAAGGTCGATCGGATAGCCAGCCAAATTGCAGTGGTTCATCGTCATCATCTAGCATATCATTTGTTTCATCAACTTCGTCAAATGAGAAGTTCGTCGATGCTTTTGATCGAACTGAGGAGCAAGAAGCAGAAAACCGGTCGTTTGTTGCCAATCTTCAACCTGAACCTAAAATAGCCCTTAATTTGACCCCCTCTACTAGCAGGTCGCTGGCGGAAATAGTACGAGTCCCCTTACATTGTCCTCCTTCAGAGCGTCCCCCCTCGGTTCAAACCCCGACATCCACACTCCCCTTAGAGGCATCTCAGATTCTCCAGGAATCAAAGTCGTGTGATCAATTTGAGCATGGACATAGGGTTTCGATCACTCCATCTTCTCAGTCACCCGAACCTCTGGCTCCTTTGGCACAGGACACACGATATGGTAGTACTCTGAGCCATACGTCAACTTCGGCTTCAGTCTCAGTATCGCCCATGCAACAGAGAGTCTTTTCTGGGTCAAATTTTCGTCGGCCTTCCACCTCATCGGGTGTTGGTACACGTTTGGACCACGAAATTCCCACAAGTGCTTCACCATCTACAACGTGGCCTGCAAACATGCTGAAATCGAGGTCTTTCTGGGAAGATCATCCTCCAAGTCCTACTCAGTCGGACCACTTGTCGCAGCCAATCGTATCCCTTGATCTACTCGCTCAAATAGAGGCAGATCTTGAAGATTACTCTTCCTTGGGCTCACTTCCACTACTTTCTATCCCATCCGACTCTAGACAAGAGCGGACGATGAGAGCAACAACCGCCCCATCTGACCGGTATAGCGAAGTTAATTCATCCAGTATATCGTCCCAATCCCTCTCGGAAGTATCCAAAACACCGCCGTTGTCCGCCAAATCGATAACAGTCCCCATGACCGAAACAGGGAACCTGTCAGGGACCATCGTGGGACGTACCGTGTCTTTGGTAAAAGTTAGACCCTCGACAACGTCTTCATTGTCCCGCCGACCGGCCACAGCGTCGGGTACTACAAGTCTTGGGCCCCTCCTACCAATGCCAACTTTGCATGAGCCAGAGGTGAAAAACTTCCGGCCGACTCATAATGGAACGATCCCTTCTACTCCTATATCACCTCTGAGCCCCAGAAAGAGTCAGCAAGAGGGATCCAATGCCAGCAACATAAAACTTCCGCCACCGCAATTGAGAAGTTTGCTACCGCCACCTCGGCCTAGGGCAAAGGCAGAAACCGTGACTCAACTGCAGAAACTTCCAGAAGAACCTCGGCAGAAGAGGGGTAGGGCAAAGAATTCGATTGGGATTGATTTTGGCCCTGAGCAGCGACGTGTCATTTCTCCTGGTATCCAACCCAATGTTTATCATCCTCCATTCCAACCAATGGTTCGGGCTGCTACCTTTGGCACACGTCCCACCCCGCCTGGACCCTTGGGTCGACAGCCTGAACCACCTGATGGAGTCCAAGAAATACCAAGTCAAAAGGTTATATCAAACGTGAATCCATCCAACGAGCGGAAGCTATCACACAGGATCTCACTTCAGAGAAAACCATCATTCTTGGATATTGATAAGGATGACGACACGAAGGCCGATGGTATTTCAGATTCTCAGTTCATGAAATCCACTTTGAGTGGTACTCCCAGCTTTTCACATACCATATCGGCTACAGAAAGCTTTCTCGAGTTTGAAAGGGAAAGTTTTGATACCATCAGAAATCAGCCCTGAACAATAGTCGGGAAATTTTCTCTCTTCACTGCAATCACCGGTCAATCTACAAAATTGTATCATTCATTGTTTCGACCTTTTTGTGTGTTTTATCAGTATTTCAATTTTCAAAATCGACAAATTCATTCTTGAATGCGGTTAATCTGTACTATTTACGAACCATATCTCTAATCTTGATTTTACTGGTACCTACCTCTGCTTTAATGACTGTACCTTATCTATTCATTAGACAGCACGTAACGAAGTTCATTTCATGCACTAGATTCTTTCTGATATCATCACCATGGTTGTTATGATACATTGATATAGAAGATAGAACTGTATCTTGGTCACATTGAGTAGTAAAACTTTTCGTTGATATACAAAATTTCCGCTTTTCACCTGTTCAGGTATTGGGCAGCTAGATCTATCAGGATCATTCATCAAGAAATTTCAGCCATGGTTCGATTACCTGGGGTTACAAGAAGGCAGGTGCCTGAGAACCTCTGGGAAGTAGGTATTGACGGATGAAATGGAAATCTGTCATTCCAGCCAGGTTTATTTTTAGCTTAATTGGGAAGATGGGACGAGAAGTCCTGTAAATCTCGATGGTTGCAATCTTGAGAGGCGTGTGTTGGCACGAAAACCCAAGGTCTACATTAGGCACGCAGGATAGATTAGACAAAAAAAGAAACGAGAGAAGTATCACAATGAAGGCGAACAATGGGGAATTCCACCAGCACCGGATTTACGACTTCACTCCGTTTCTTCTGAATGATAACCAGCACGGCGCATAGCTCCCAGCCTATGCCTTGCATGACCTAACTCCCTTTCCAATTTGAGGATCTCCACTTGTTGTTCCATCTCCCGCTTCTTGAATTCTAGAACTGCCATATTTTTGTAATCGACCTCTTCGTCTTGAATTTCCCTTGCAGATACGGCTTTGACTTGGCGGACAAGTGCTCTGCAAGCTTCTGTAACCGCTTTGGCAGCAGCTTCAAGGCGCTCCTGAGTCTTGGACATCAGGTTAGCTTTGACACGGGACGCAGCAACGAGCTGGGCTGTGGCTGCTGCCACTTCATTAGATGCAACAATCAATTGCTCCAACGAATGTGTTCCCGAAAGAACGCCATCTGCGCTCTCGATCAAAAGATTTGTTGCGAATGCAACGGACTTGGCAGCTGAGATGAGACCCTCTGTCCAGCGGTTGTTGCGTTTATAGAATTGCTGGACAGTGCTAGATCCTTTGCCTTGAGCTACTATCTCTTGTTGAGATTCAGTGGCAGCTTTGATCAAGCGAGCAATCGCATTGGTAATAGCCATAGCAGAAGAGAGGATAGACTCATGAACTTGAAAATCAACTGCACTGAAACGGGTCGAGTCGCGTGGTCGGTTCATGAGCTCTCGTAAACGTTCTGTAGCTGCCTCGATCGCAGTTGCGGCACTGTTCATCTCCTGTTCAACAATGTCGCCAATATCGCCATTTGTTCGAGTCAAAGAGCCACCTTTCTTGGCGATCAGAGTATCGAGCATCTCAGCAAGTCCAGTCAGAGCCATACGAGCCTGGCTGTTGTTGCGGATAGGAACATCTTTACGTTGGGCAGGTTGTAAGAGGTCAAGCCTATAGGTTTGAAGATTATCGAAAAACCTCAGGCCAACGTCACCAGCCGCTTTTGCAGTGCTGATAATTTTGTCTACGGCATCGTCATCGCTGGCGAGGCGAGTGATGCCTTTGGTATTAATTAAGACATCTGAGAGGGATTGAGCAAATTCATTGGCAGATTTGATGACTGCCACGTGGTCACCACCTGGCTCGCCGCCAAGATGAAGATAATATATGGTTGCAAAGTCGGTGGCGTTATTGATGGCCTTCTCGATCATTGAGAGTGTATATTCCGGGGTAGAGTTAAGGTTGCCCGCTTGAGACGGTGATTCAAGCTCGTAGATAGCATCATCTACTTTTTGGACACAAGCTTGCAGTATTGAATCTGAAAGAGCTTAATCTTATTCCAATGGAAAGAACATAGATACATACTGATTATCTGGTTTAGATTCTTACGATGGTCCAGGATCACAAGGTCAAACTGTGCATTAATTGTTTCATCGGCCAAGCCTTGATTCTATTCGGATGGGAAGATTAGGATACTTGCAGTTCACGACGAGGGCTGGAATAACGCACCGCTCGAACCTCGGCCAACTCCTCGATAGTTGAATCCATTCCCTCTTGAAGAATCTGAATTTCGGCGTCTTTTTCTTCGCGTAAATGCTCAAGATCAACCGAGGCATTATCCAGCTTCCCAAGCAATTCGTCGATGTGACTTTGTTTAGACTGGAAGAGACAAAAATAGATGAAAAATAGATGATCGTCTTGCTCACTCGACAACATATGACTCACCCTGAGAGAATTCTCAAGCTCGGAGAGCTGCCTATTATACTTGGACATAATGCTAGTTACTTCCTGATTCTTGGATCGCGATGAATCCTCAACCCGCTCATTGGAGAAATCAAGCTCCCGGCGCAAGCGGTCGGTTTCTTCTCTGTGTGATGACTTTTGTCGGTCGACTTCAAAACGAGCGCGATCGCGTTCCCGAAGCATATCAGCCAATTCAATGTTCTTAGTTTTGAGGTCTCGTTCCATTCTCTCCACTCGATCATTTGCCTCCTGTGCTGAGTTGGCCTTGAGCTGAAGTTGCTTGAATTTGGAGAGCATGTCAAGATGCTCAGTGCGAAGTTGACTGTAGAGTTTTGCAAGGGCTTCATATTTGTTTCGCCACAGAGTGACTTGGTCTTGAAGTTGCTTGATGAGTTCATCTTTAGATGCGAGTTGAGAGTTCACATTTAGTGAGACTGAACCTAGTTCGGCTTCAAGAGCTTTTACTCGCTGGAAGAAAAACGGTGAATGTTTGATCGGGAAGGATTGTAGCAACTTACGCGATCGTACTGTTCTAAGAAGATCTGATCTCTCTCATACTGTCCTCGCATGGCAAGTATCTCCTGTTGTAATTGCATTGTCTCTTGACTGACTGCAAATTGTTGCTGCTGCATCTGTGCCTGCAGTAGCTGTTCTTGAGCAAGGCGCTGAGCTTCCTCTTGTTCGCGCTGCCTTCGTTCAAATTCTCGCTGCTGAGCCAGCTCAGCTTCTTGTCTATGACGCTCTTCCGCTTCGCGTGCTGTCTGGAGTGCAGCCTGTTGGTCTTCATATTGTTTGAGAATACGTGCTTGTTCATCGATTTCAGCGTTTGTTGGTGTAGGTGTCGATGGCTTGGCAGGGGTTTGGGACTGTTGGGGGCGCGCAGGTAAGTCAGGGGCATCCCCACTATCCATCAGATTGGGTGGTTCCTGTAGCGATGTGAGAGATAATGCTAGGTTATTATCAACATGAATGCTTACATGTCCAAGCTTTGGAACGTTAATGAGACCAGTCAGATATTTGAGATTAGAACATTCATAGTAGAATTTCCGAAGACTGTAATGTTGACCATTGTAGCGTTCTTTGAGAGGCTCCAAAACGTCGACATCATTTGTCCCTGAGCAGTGATGTGAGATGAAGAATCAAAACATGTGCTTGGACACTCTTACTGCGGTACATAGCCCGCATCATACTGGTAATGAATCTATATATTCCCCAGCTTTCCTTCACGAGTGGCACAAGGGAGGAAATACGACATTCATTGTTGGCAGAATATCGAAAATGAGAGAACACCATCTTTTGGAATGACTCGATTTGGTCTTGTAGATTCATGAGGTCCGAGATAGTCTCATATCTATCATATTATGGTAGATTGAGGGCACAACTCATTCGAAATGCGGCACTTACCCCTCATTGGGATCATCTATGCCTTTCAAAGTTACGTATTCATCATAATCGAATAGACCGTTAAATTCAGGGCGTAGGCGATGGAATCTTAGTTTCTGCAAAAGAAATTGGACATATGTCTTGATGAGAGGGCCGTAACCTCTTAAGTATAAGAATGGGGGGTAAATAAAGCTCATTAGTAGGGATACTCACCTCGTGAGCCATCGCTCCCAACCGTCCTTGCACAGGTTTCAAGCCATGCCGTTTGTCCGTGAGCTTCTTTAATTGTCTTGGAAATATAATTTGAGACCGCGAGGAGTGTGGCAGGTAAGACGAGCTTACAATAGGATGCCCTTCTTGAAGAACTTTGTGTACAGTAATCAGGGCCTTGAAGGTTTGAACCTCATCAGCAAGGATTGGTTGAACTCGAAGACCCCCCCAGAAAGATATGGATGAATGGTAATCCCAGGTATAAACGATACATTCTATTCAGAGCTGAGTACTAAGAACAAGTGCACTCTATACCCAACTCACTTCGAACATGCTTTTGCTTTGGCGCACTTTCCTCTGGACTTGTAGCCTTCTTGATGTTCACTACGAGTTCATGCTCAGCTTTTTCTTTATCCACAGGCCGCGTGGGGTAGTGAATCTCTTCATCGACGTCAAAACCACTGTGACGCCCTCGGCTGCCAGCGAACCTTTGTAAAATCAGGGTGATATTGATATTTTGATCAGTACGAGCTGGTCTCACATTTATCAAGTAGCTAGTGTATTTCTCCGACGAGTGAGACGCAATCTCGATGGTAGGATGAACAGATGTTATCCTTACGTAGCCGTGTGAATGGCAAGACAAGCGGGCCGGTGTCTCCAAAAGGCGATAATACTCGAGCTTTATGTTTGCCTTTAGACAACTCATCCAACAGCGCCCTCACTCTGCACTTAAATATAGCTCCCAATCCTTTCAGAAAACAAAGCGCACGCTATGGTGGAACAAGAAGTCAGACATCCCTGTAATATACAAGCCGCGAAAGGAAGCGTGGATCACCCCGACCATGGTCATCGTTGGAATCATACCCTTCTTTACTTTTGCGCTCGGGACGTGGCAATTGAAGAGGTTGAAATGGAAAATCAATCTCATAGACGAATTGGAGGAAAAATTACAGCTCCAGCCATTGAGCTTGCCTAGTAAAATCAAGTACGTCTCTAATACCCAGTCGCAGAGGTTCCTTTGAAAAAAACTAGTCTTTCAGCCATCCCTGAATTTGTTTATCGAAAGGTTGTACTGAATGGAAGGTGGGATCATGCCCACACCATAGTCTTATCACCCCGTGTTCGAGAGGGCATACATGGGGTCCATATCATCATGCCGCTTGTTCGAGAGAAGGGGTCTACAGTTCTAGTTGACCGAGGCTTTGTCTCAAAAGAACAGTTGGAGTCTGGTGCCTATCTGAAGGATTGTGACCAAGTCGAGATTATTGGCCTGCTGAAAATGTCACAGAAAAGGAACGCATTTACGCCCAACAATGAGCCAATGGATGGGAAATGGTATTGGACTGATGTTGAGGCAATGTCAGAGTTTGCAGGTGGCGAGAAGGCGGGTGTCCAACCAGTCCTCGTGGAGCAGATTTTCGGTAAGTTGCTGTTTTTTTAATTCCTACCCACAATTTAGTATAGATTCGTAGAGGGACATGCCGGAGAAGCGACTCGGCGAATTGAACGGGGCATTCCTGTTGGACGCCCGCCCACTGTTGAATTGAGGAACTCACATCTATCATATGTCATTACATGGTGCGTCGTTCGTCCTAAACTTGAGTTTCCCTGAACAAGGATGTAGGTATGCACTCTCTGGGCTGACTGCAGTCATGTTTGCCAGGCTCCTTATCAATAGACGACGAAATCCTGGGAAGCGTATGCCTCGGTTTAGGTAGACAGTAGCAGATGTAATCACGTGTATGTCGCTGAGTCTGGAGTTTGGAATTTTGGTTTTACCATTCAGATTGCAAGGGCCCCAAGAAATGGAATTCTTCGACTTGAGTTCTTACAAAGTATTCAGAGGACCACAAGAGTCTGGGATTCATTTCCGAGAGACCGCTGCTAGCACGCCGAAGAGCACACTGCTGAAGACTCTGGTATTCACGTGCTCCTTGTCCTCTCCTTAAAACCCTAGCGTTCGTCTGGCCAGGATCGACATTGGCTCAGCTCAACTGGGGGCTTGACTCCTGCCTCCGAGTCACCCTACCGGATACGACGTCCTCCTCTTTTTGTTCACATCATGGACAATCAATCCCCTTACAATGTCAGGACGGTGCCAGCGTTGGATGCTGGAGCAAGCCAAGTCAATACATCCTCAGACGAATATGATCTCTGTGAGTTCAATCCAGTCACACCACATAACATTATTTCGACTGGATGCTCTAGCCCATGAAGGCAAGCTATCGTACCGAGGGAAATTGTTTGCTACTCACCATACCGTGATCAGACCCACGAATACTTCAAGATGTACAACGAGCGCTCAAGGTCAAGGCAAAACGCGAGGCTAAGATGAAGGCAACGCAGTCTAGCAATAATCCCTACATATCCACGATCCAAAGTATATCGCTTGGCAGACATCCACTTTCGCCTTTGCGAAAGGTCAGCGCCAGTACTGGGTCTGATGTTGACTTCAGCCCTTCAACTCGACGGTATTCAATACAGGTGTCTCAGCACCCCGTTCCATCTTCTTTAGACAACGGGTTGACACTGGACTGGTGCTCTTGTACAATCGAGGAGGAGAAGAATGATAGGAGATGGTCATTGTCCTCTCGCCGGAAAGAGAAGATGCCTCCGTTAGAACTAATGCAGGACCAACAGGAGAAAAATCACCAAGGTGCCTGATATACTTGTCCGAAGCTATGTCACGCTCTGACGCTCACCAGAACGACTCTATAAAATCCGCACTTCAGCCTCTTTGCAAACTCAACGCAAAGCAGCAATGACATCCGATCAGTTGCAACGGCGGTATAATATCTTTTCATACACTCAAACCAATTCCATGTCCTTGAATCTTGCCGCAGTCTCTCGCTGGTATGGTTCGCAAGATGAAATTCTACGACAAGATCTAGAAAGGTCCGAACCATTGACCTGGCTCAAGCACCTTTCACGAAGAACGCAATTACTCTCACGATGGCATCTCTCAGCACGAATTATTGAGACCTTCGTTACTACTCAGGCTGTTCCCTCGCAATCCAAACTCCCATCACAACCGCGGCCCATGGAATCTATCCCAGAGGATCACTCAATCCAAGACTTATCTCACTCTGTAACACGCGTTTACTCTCCTGAACGTATATATCTACCGCCTGACAAGTTACGTGTTCTAAAGGAATCCTTTGACGTTGAGTCAAGAAGAAGTGTAGATTCCTTTCCTAGTAGTATCGTCAGTGATTCGTCTAATCTCGCCATGTCACCTGTCCCATCAATTCAGCAATATAATCGACCAGGAGCCAAGACGTCTTCACGCTTAGAATATATGGGGAGTGGTGGGGAGGAATCGATCAGTACGCCTGTAATGGCTAAGTCCAGTCCTGAACAACTGTCAAGAAGAAGGGCTATGTCTCCCGATATCACCAACATGCGTAAGAGAGCTCTCACGAATTTCAGTGACAACTTGCCGATGGTTGTTCCGCCAATGTCTGATACTGAAGAGACATGTAGTCATCATGACAAGGATTCTGCGCTCTCGTCGGGTATAAGGTCGCGAATGAATGTCGATTTGACAGTTCGAAACCAAAGGTTTTCTCACTCGTCTCTGCCCCGACATCAACCAGTTTCAGAGCCCCTCCTTGAAGACTCGCAAGAAGGGATCAAGATTGAAGAGGAGCTTCGGAGAGAGTATGGGCAGAAGGCAGCGTGTGTATAATTTTTGCTGTCCCAGGACTAATTTTTTCTGACAAACGTTTTAATAGTTTACTTCGAGACACAGTGCAGCACAATCACCGCATCAGACAGATCCTCAATCGAATATCCATCTGTGTGAAAGATTATGATGCCATACAGCGCAAGGCCATGGGTATACTTGGTCAAAGGCAGCGAATTCTTCCTAAAGACCTTGTCGAGTCCTTCGGACATGATCCAGCTGCCGTGACTGGTTTAACAAGACGCTTGAAGGGGTGGCAAGCAGTCGAAGACATCCATCAACGATTGGTGAAACAACGCCAGATTTTTTCTGCGTTCATTGCCTTAGAATCGCATGGGACGGTTGACCACGAGAGTATACTAGATGATAAAGTCTCTCGGCTCATTCAGAGCTTATCTGTCCTAGAAGAGCGGAGAGAAGAATTGACTAGGAGAACAAAAGATGTTGAAAGCTTGCTTCAGGATGTACAAAAATCCTACGAATCTGCCAAGACGGACTACGATAAGTCAGTAGCCCTGACATCTAACCTCTACCCTGAGGTAAGAATTTGCATTTTCTACTAGCCATGCAGTTATCGATGATTCAAAAATAGCTCTCACAAGCTGTCCTTCTAGAGGAGAGTTATAAGGACCAGTATCAGCAAATCTGGGAATTTGGCATGGATGCTTTAACGCTTTTACTGGATACCGTGACACCCTTTTGGAGAACATACGGTAAAACTATAGGCCAAGACGTCCGAGATTTCCTCATTATTCCATTATATCGAAATGAGTTCACGGGTGAGGCCAAACGATACCCTATCAATGCTCTTCCGAAGCGATCACCACACCATTGGCTTGGCTTGGCAATTGTGTTACTCAGTTCTATCTTGTGGACTTTTGTACAGGTTCGTGTAGTCCTTTCATCTATGATGCACTCCAAATTGCGATGGATACCGATTGAAGGGATGCGATATACTGTGTTGCCCTTTTTCTGGTTTGGTGTTTTCATTCAGTGGTTTGCCGTTCTCGTAGAATGTGGAATTGTATTCACGGAGATGGGTGTTGTTGCGTGGTGGCTGGGATGGTCTGTTAACTTATTGAATTGACTTAATGCTTGTTTAAATTGATCAGTTATACGTCATCCTGATTTCTTTTTCTAATCCTCACTCTTTATAAGCACTCCGAATTAATCGTATTTTTTTTGAAACACCTTCTATCTAACTTAATGTTATATTGTATGTGATATTATTATGAACTGTAGCACTTATTTAACCTCTGCAGAAACTACACAATTACATGGAAATACTAGAGAGCATGCACTTGGGGAGCATCAGGAATAAATAGTGCGATTTTTCAACACCTGCTGATGCAGTGTATAGCTGGAGATTGAGTTGACACGGTTAGCACTGCAGTGGACGCTGCATCTATTGAATTTACGGGGGTGTGCTTGTATGTGACGTCATCACAGAGATCTCGGAGTCAGGCTTAGGAGCTATAAGGAAATCATGTGATGGAAGAGACGGTTTTCGAGGTAGTTGGGGAACTGTGTCATCCGCCTTCCCAGCATCAACGCATTCTCGACAAAATCCTGTTGATGTTGTCAACCTCTGGTAGAACAGCTGAGCTGTAAAGACTCACGCCCGCCCTTCATTAGTGGTACATCCATCTTGAAACACACAGTGCACCGTATGATTGGCGAGGGTTTTTGAGCAGATTGATATCGTCTGCGCTTTGGTTCTTTTGGTTCTTTGAAAGATTTGGTGGATTTCTGGATCTGAACAGAGGAAGTTGCTGATGCAGTTGCCGCACCCTCAGTTATGGACGGAAGTGGAGCTGTCTGAGAAGTCAATTTTGGTTTTGGTGCAGTCTTACGACGAGGACGAGGAGGGTTTAAGGGGCTTTGTTTCATCGGCTTCATGGTGTAACCGACGGTTCGTACCTGGCAAGAAGAGTCAAAAGTCAAATTACATAGTTTGACTGGCACTTACAGCTTGAAGTTGTGTTAATAAAGCCCCTTGAGAAATCTGATGGGCAATGTAAACTTTTGGTCTCTTGGGCTAAAAGGCGTGAGCTATAGCATGAAAAGCGAGATCAAGTGCATACTATCTTCGCTAAGGCCGCGGCATTGTCCTTATTTTGATCTTCCCCTCCAATCCAATTCAGAATCAGATTGTAAATAGCATCTGGTGCCTTCCGCAGACCAAATTTAATAGGTCGAGGAAAATTCTTATCCGGCTCGGACGGACTCGAATCGTCCGTCTTGGACGATGCTTGTGGAATCGGAAGGCGAAGAGTGAAGGAGACCTCGGATAAGCCAGAGCCATCTTTCGACAGAAGACGTGAGCATGAAGCAAGAGATCCTCGAGGTATCAACCACCGCTCATTAGGCGTTTCTTGATACTCCATTACAAGATCCCACTCTCTGATGGGCGGAAGATATACTTGCTGTTCAGTGGACAGTGTGAGTGAGGATGGTGCGCCGGAAATCTTGACGCCAGGAAGATGAGGAAGGGCAAAAGCAAAGTTTCGTATCTGTTCTGGAGTAGCACTAGGTTCAACAGCGAGCCGAAACTTGGCTGCGAAGATTGGGTTGACGGACGCCTCATGGTGGATTCTAGCAACAAGGTCTGACGATATTGTATACTCCAGTCCCCCACCCAAAGCGAGCCTGAGCTGGGTGACATCCTTATTACTCGATGAGCATGATGACGTTTCTGGTGTCGCAAACGGCATAGGGATGGATGTACTCTGTTGGCCCCCCTTGGAAGGGTAGGAGTTGGCTGCGGTCGAAGTGGGTGGCAATCGGTGTGTCGGGACAGTAGATACAGGTTGCATGTAATGTACTTCATAGAATGTGGTCTGCCGAAACTGATGTGGGCCGATGACAAGGTCGCACTTGCCCCTCGACATGATTGTATGGGGTGGTGGTGGTTCCGGTACTTTGGCACCTCGGACCCTACTAGTAAATTTTCGAAATGTGTGGTTGAGCCATTGGTCTCGAGCTGTCAATTACGGTGAGCAAAAATTTAGAGTAGAGAAATACACGGCCCACATTGACGCAACGAATGTGCAAGCACAAGGCTGAATTGCGGTGAGCAATCGGTGTTGAGAATCCAGAAGCATGAAACGATACCTGTCGGGAACAGACTTGAGACCAATATCGACGTCCGCAGTGTCGAGTTCCCAGTTTCGCTTCTTACCATAGGGAAGGTCAATCCGAGCCATGAGCGGAGTGAGGAAACCGGCGGGCTTCCATTTTTGGATAGTTACCTTAACTACTTGACCATCACATCTCATGTACGGACTTCATCTTATTCATGAATGCTCTTTGCTCGACATTGTTTCTGATAGACAGGGTTGAAAAAATTGCACAATGAGCAGTCGAGTCCGTGAGTTATGTCGTTCTTGTCCAAAGCACTGCTCCAATTTGCCAAATTAGAAAAAGGGGGCACTGTCTTCCGCCCCGTAGCGAAAGCGCGCTCGCGTGCACCGACAGTAGTTCCTTCCCAACCCTCGTCTGGCCTCTCAAATCCAAGAACAGTCTATGAAGATAATCCAACCCAACAATCCCTATCACAAGCAGACTCTTTCGTCGCACCTCCTACGAATCCTGAGCTTCAACCGATTCCTATCGTACCCCCACAGCAGCAGAATATGATGATTGATTCACTTCTTTCTGCTCATGGAATAGACTTTTCTGGTTCTCCTATACATTCTGATTCTCCTCCGGTCCTCATCAACACTTCTAATTTACCGTCTAGTTTGATTAATGTCGGACGCAATATGTCCAACTCGAGAACTATGCCTCAGCGGGACAATCGGCCACCTATGGTTTTCCCCCATCCATTTGATCTTTCTCATGAATTGGCCATGATGACTTCTGACCCTAGTCAACAGACTCCAGTCATCTTTACTCCCTCTGGCCAACCAGTCGAATTTACCAACACACCAATGCCACCTGTGTTTGACAATTCTCAACAAAACCCAACGTCTGGAAACGCATCTCGACAACAAGCTCAAGAAATATATATAGAGAAACCAAGACGAAAGAGGAGGATTGATACTGATGAGATTACCTCTCAACCGAAATCTCGTAGTACTACTCCTCGCCAAAGACGATCTCGTGGGCCATCTCTTCCGCCCTTCAATCCCAGTGTCGATCCTGGCGAAGACATAGATCCTACTGTCATAACTATGGCCACGCTCTGTAATGATACAGGCCAGGGTCGTGTCAGTAGCAAAGCTGCCGAGATTCTCACTAATCACGCGGCTTGGAAAGCCAGGAATAGAGAGAGAAGGACCCGCATGCGAGTGGCCATGGAAGCCAAAAAGTATGGTCGGCAGGTTGAACAGGAAACTGAACAGCATCCTTCAGTCCCTCTGGGGGATGCTGCTACTCCCAATGATAGCAGCGAGAATGCCGGCCGAAGCACTTTGGGTACAGACGAACAGACCGGTATCGACTATTCTCAACAAATGGAGACAAGTCGCTACAATGTTCAGGTTCGGATAGGTCCCAATGGCGAGACAATTATCGATGAAGAATCCCTCGTAGTTGACCGAGCCGAGAATGAAGATACCTCGGATTACATTCACGTCGTCGAGTCTGACCACACAAAATTTGTCAATTCTGGGACCTATGGGAAGCGGTATCGCGCTTCGCGTTGGAGCGCAGAAGAGACTGAATTGTTTTTTAATGTAAGTTAGCCTTATAACCATGCTCATAAACTGATCACATGGACTAGGCCCTCTCACAATACGGAGAAAACTATGAACTTATTGCATACGTATTGCCTGGTCGTGATCGTAAATCTTGTAAAAACAAATTCAAGACAGAAGATAAGAAAAATCACGCTCGTATAAATTATTGCCTCAATAACAGGATTCCAGTCGGTGGGTCTCCTAGAACGATAATAACTCGACTTTCAACTCATCAATCTTAGACATGAAGACATTAGAACGTATGACAGGCAAGGACTTTTCGGGCCCAGTTCCCGAAATATGTGCTCCGCCTCCTCCAGTGATACAACTAGGACCATCGCAAGAGCAAGGGAGTGCGGAAGAAATTACCTCACGTGCAGCGGTAACAAAACAAATCAAGAAACGTGGTCGACCGAGAACAGCTGGAATTCCAGAGGAAGGTGTAGTAATTGTTGGCGATATAGACAATGTTTCGTTGTGAAGTTCGTGATGTGGCCTTGTACACTAAACAAAGCAGTTTCGTCCTTCTCAGTGCCAATCGATTTAATCCTAGACTAGAATAGCAAATGTGGAACCAAACTGCTTTGTCGGGCATGCAATCAATCAACCAATGCTGGATGACTTACCGTGGAGAAATGTAGGAGTGCAGTGCAATTTTGCAAACATGACATCACTGTGTCACGATTGTGTCACGTGCATGTTTTTACACAACAAGACCCAACGTCAAGGTGTAAGACCTTGCTTGTAGACAGCAGTATGTTCGGAGGTGTTGTTATGGTAGTAGTGAGAAAAAAAGAATTCTTGTATATTCATTGCGACGGGATGGATGCAGCTGGAGGTCAAATCCCCCAGTAGATCATCAACGGTAGGCTTCTGTCTAATGGGGATTGTGTTTCGCGCTACAGCACGACAAATTCAATGATTGAGATTGTAAGGAGAAACTTGATTGCACCTTAGCTTATTTTTGTTCTGCAGCGGATTCAAATAGTATTTAGCTTTGATCCGTCTATCCATTTAGGGCTAGCATCAGGGGTTGAGATCCTGACATCTAAGGAAGCGTGGGAGACCCCCCGATTTTGAAACTCAGGTCCAGCATCTCAGTATGGAGTATTTGGATACTTAGATTTCCAGCAGGAAGTCATCCACTTTTTTTTTGGGTCGACAACTTTTAGTGAAAGTTAAATTTAGACACACATCGCTCGACGCTCTGAGCCAGAGGAACAGCAAAGCATGCCTGGAGGAATGGATAGCGGAATTCTCCAGAGGCAGGAAGAAGTTTCCTCACCATGAACACAGAGAAGCGCAGGGAAGCTACTCCAACATATGCTAAGGGAGGCACGTGGATGTCCTACCTAGGCCATTCCACCTCTTTATGTGCAAGAGCCACTAGAGAAATCTTAAACCACGCCCCAATAGGCGAGTATAGCCAGTTCCCTCGGGAAATATCTGCATGCCCATGTGGTCAATCAGATATCGAAACTAGACGTCACATCCTCACCGATTGTCGATTCACAAAAGACCGAGCATCCCTTCCAATCCCTTCCATCTCCATGCATAGGCGACTCCATCAAATTCCTGATTTCTAACCCATCCGCTTTTACCTTCCAAACACCCAGGGGACCTCTGTGAACCCACGACGACCACCCCACGTGTCCCATGAGACACCATCCCTAGCTCAGAATGAGCCAGCCAAGTCCTCCCGAGCGAAACATACGTCCTCACAGCCCCCTGCTTCCCTTCTTCCCATTCCTTCGTATCTATGCTCAGTCTCTTCTCGTAGTACAGAGCTTGGCCCAATCGTATTGTTAGTGTTAGTTAAGGTGTGCCTTAGTAGTCAGTAGACTACCGCGGACTGTGTTCGTACACCGCGGTATAAATTGTTGATTTTAAAAAAAGCTAAATTTAGACGACCCTACGTCATTCGTTCAGCTGTTTCTCTATGCGTGCACGCGAAGTATCTCGAAGCCCTAGTTTACACTAAACCCTCAAGCCTATCAAGATGTCCCACAAGATTGTTATATGTGGCGCAGGGTTTCTGGGCAAGTGAATACAGATTTTTATGCCGCCGTCAGCTAAGGAGGGCCAGGGCAGGTATGAATATTGCTCGCCAGATTGCAAGTGTATCCATAAGTTCCTCAGCGGTCCGCCGTGTGCAGCTTTCCTCGCGTAACCCGTTGCCAATTCATGCAAAACTCGAGAAAGAACTTCAAGGAGACCGTCTTCTTCCACCCGTCACCCTTGATATAACCAAACCTTCCACTCTAATACCAGCCTTCGAAAATGCAGGTGTTATTGTGTCCCTTGTTGGACTCATGCATGGCACCCCGCAGCAATTTGAAGATATTCAATGGCATGGTGCTGAAAATGTTGCCACAGCAGCCAGGCAAGCTGGTGCTAAACTCGTTCACTTCAGCGCAATAGGCGCTGATCCAGATAGCCATATTCCATATGCAAGGACCAAAGGTCTGACAGAGATATCCGTGCTGAAAATTTGCCCTGATGCAACGATCATTAAACCAAGTTTGGTGTTTGGTCCTGAAGATGACTTCTTTAACGTATGCCTTTGTTTTTGTGAGGGATTAACGTCTAATAGGGCCGTGGAACAGCGATTCGCAAAGTTGGCGAAGTTTCTTCCGTTCTTGCCGGTCTATGGAGGCGGTAAAACACGTTTTCAACCCGTTTATGTAGGTGATCTGGCCCGCGCAGTTGAGGTCATATCACGAATGGATCCTAGTATCGAGAGTCAGATTTCTGGAAAAATTATCGAAGCTGGCGGTCCGGATGGTAAGTATTAACACATTTCTCATGCTCTTCAACTTGGACGAATCGCATACAGTATACACATTCAGACAACTTATGGAGCTGGTCCTACAATACACAAATCGGCGCCGACTTATTATCTCGTTTCCTTTTTCGCTTGGTTATATTCAAGGTGCAATACTAGAGCAGCTTCCTCGCAACCTCTTCACCGTAACTCGGGCTCAGGTGAAAAAATACGCCTGCATCCACCGATAATGTACTGACCAATCATGATTCACGTCACTATCAGGTTGAACAACTCCAGAAGGATAACATCGTGGCCGAAGACAATCATCTTCCCTTCAAAAAGCTCATCGGGGAGGGCTATGGTCATTCTCTTCTAGAATCTTTGCTCTATCACCTCCCTCAGTATTTGCGCTAAGTGTAACAAGTAGTTTTTGGTTGGTGTATTATTTTGACTTACAGCTTCAATATCATGAGAAAGGAACCATGAGAAACATCAACTCAGAGCCGAATATCCTGCCACGTTGATATTTATCCTCACCATTCTGGGCATGGTAAATATACATCACATATATCCCCTTGGTGTATGCTTACTTACTGCCTCTTATCCTGGACTATCCTGGAGGAGCCAAGTGATGAGATAACAAGCCAGGTGGCTTATCATTGATCATAGTGGAGTAGAAATGCGGCCATCATGCGCATGGGATATAGTACCGTTACGTAACAAAAGTCTGTCTGTCGATTTCCGAGCTGACAAATGCAAAACCTTTCCAATCTCTTCTTGTCCACGAACAATGAACAAAGAACCTGAGAATTCGGGTACTGACTTGAATCTAGCTCGATCTAAAGTGGTTACACCGAATAATGAAAATCAGATATCGGACTCATCTCATGAAACGGAAGACAAGCAGCCTCTGGCCTTCGATGACAAACGTATCTTCAGTAAGAAGGAGAAATGGTTAATTGTTTGCATGATCGCATTCTTTGGCATCTTTAGGTGAATATCGAAGACCATATAGTAGAAATGTTTCTAAAGATTTTTCTCAAGTCCATTTACCGCCAATATCTACTTCCCTGCAATACCCATTTTGACGGAGGCATTCCACAAGTCAACCGAACTGATTAATTTGACAGTAAGTATGGTAGCTTTTAGTGGGCGCTATTAGGCCACTAAAATTTACTAGGTTACTATGTACATGATACTTCAAGGCATTGGTGAGTGCTTTGCATCTTTCATTTCAAGAGCCCTATGCCTGAGGGATTATCTAGCTCCTATGCTATGGGGAACACTCTCAGACACGGTTGGTAGAAGGCCCATAACTGCCGCTTGCCTCCTCATATTGGCTTTGTCGTGCGTTGGGCTCGCCTTGGTGCCGACTTCTGCATATTGGCTACTCATGATCCTCCGGTGCCTGCAAGCCGCTGGATCAGCTAGCACCATCGCCGTTGGCGCTGGTGTCGTCTCAGACATATCGACACCCGAAGAACGAGGAGGGTTCTATGGCTTCTTTATCCTGGGACCGATGGTCGGCCCTGCACTTGGCCCAGTGGTTGGCGGAGCGTTGGCGCAGGGACTTGGTTGGAGGTTCGTCTCTAGCGCATACCTGGTGTCATATCTCATCAATCAACACCGGAAGATCGATCTTTTGGTTCATGTTCATAGCTTCATCCGCCTGTCTCGTTATAATCCTCCTGTGTGTAATAGTAATCATCTTTCCTTGCTTAGACCCTGATCTGAAGCCCAGGATAATGCCTGAGACGCTCCTTTCAGTGAGATACAAGAGAACAAGAGTTGCGAAAATCATTTACACTCCTATCTTACCGGTTGTTGGTCGGAAGCAAGAAGGGAACCGACCTCAAAGTATACCTCAGGTGGCCAAGAAGCCTTTCCAGAATCCGTTCAAACTCCTTGCAAAGCCAGATATCACACTTCTACTGGTTGCTAATGCACTCATATGTGCCTTGTACTATGGAGTTCTTGCCTCTATCTCTACACTCTTCGATCAAACGTATGGCTTGGATGCGACGAAGATAGGACTCTGTTTTCTAGCCATGGGTGGCGGAATGGCTATGGGAAGTAGCATAAACGGCAAGCTATTGGACAAACAGTATGAATCAGAGAAGAAGCGGTTTATCGAGCAGATGTCGAAAGACTCTGAAAGGCAAATTGATCCAAAGAGTCTGACGCAGATGCCAGAGTTTCCTTTAGAGAGGGTAAATTTACATGTTTCCTATAAATGTTGGAATTCAAGTCGTGTTTTCAGGCCCGTCTGAGTTTAATGCCACCCTTGGTCATCGTTCTTGCTGCTGCAACAGCCGGCTATGGTTGGGCACTGGAAAAGCATGCAAATATTGCTGGCCCCCTGATCCTTCAAATAATCAGTGAGTGTCAGATGTTATTCCAGGACTCTAAACTCAGGCATTCAACTAGTTGGCTATTTGTGTATGGCAACCATAAACGGATTATCTACTCTCATGCTTGACCTTGTGCCTGGTCAGGGCTCAGCAGTCACCGCCTGCGTAAGTGTTTCTGGATCTCCGTTCTAGAGTTTATTCATACACTTGGCGCAGAATAATCTCTTTCGGTGTCTATTAAGCGCTGTTCTGGTTTCAGTCATCCAGCTTATCTTCGATGCCATCAACGTTGGGTGGACTTACGTGCTCCTGACCGGCATAGCACTGTTTTCTTTACCTTTTATTTACATAGAGATCAAATTTGGCCCTAGGATCAGGAGGAAGCGCCTGAGTGTTCAAACAAAAAGCTAGTCAATGCGTTTTCGGGTTTTCGCCAAATCTCTTACTTCTATACAATTGGACGCTATTTAGCTGGGCGCATATTCAATGCTTTGTGATCATAAACAATTATCTAAATCTTCCCTTCCCAGTTCCCTTCTGTCAGAAAAAACTGCCAAGTTAAAAAGTTATCTTTCCGGAACCAAGATCTAAGTGACTTTCGACCACGCTCTCTCGTATTGATTGGCCGCCTTAACTCGAATGTTGAGCTTCTGGGCAGCCATTAGCGGCCAGTGAGGATTTCGCAGCAATGCCCGAGCCAATAGAATAACATCTGCCTTCCCTTCCTTCAAGTAGGATTCAGCTTGTTCGGGCTCTGTAATCATCCCAACGGTACCTATTAGGAGTCCAGGTACAGCTCTCTTGAGTTCTACGGCGAATGGGACCTAAACATTATCTCATCATTACTGAACAACTTAAGGTACCATGACCACTAGCCTGATATCCAGGTTGAGGGGGAATGACTTCTGCAGCCAAATTTCCCCCTGAGCTGCAGTCAACAAGATCAACCCCAAACTCCTGCAGTCGAGCAACAAGGATTTTGCTCTGCTCGATACCCCATTGTAGCCATTTACCATCCGTGCTTTTTTCGGATCCTTCCGCCCAATCTGTGGCACTTATACGAACAAACAGAGGTCCACTCCACACTTTGCGGACTTCCTGGACGAGGGTACTGATAACACGTAGCCGATTTTCCAGAGGTTGACCCCCATATATGTCATCACGGGTATTAGATAAAGGCGACACAAAGGAGTGAAGCAGATAACCATGCGCTGCATGTATTTCAATGAAGTCAACTTCAGAAGGAGAGTGAATAGCAAATCTTGGGCATAGGAAGAACTTCACGCACATCCTGCTTTCTCTGCACGTTTAGCTGATTCAACAAAGGCCTTGATAACTTGATCGATGTCTTCCTCAGACATTGGCTTTGGATCAGGATAGCTACCTTTCTTGAATGACAGGTCACTTGGTCCATATACTGACGAAATGTGAGTCCAATGATTCGAAAGAGAACGAGATAATACCTTCTTTAGGCCACCCGTTGGCTTCCTCCGTGGCCAAAGCATTTTCCGTAATTCCTCGAATCCAAGGTGCAAGCAGAGAAGCTTTCCTGCCGGCATGGGCGAGCTGAATGCCTATCTTCGTTCCTTGAGCATGGACAAAGGTAGTGATTCGTTTGAGGGGTTCAATTTGTGTGTCAGTCCATAATCCCTATTTTTCAAGTAAACACATATAGATGTTATAGGGTGTTTTCGCATTCACTGCATCCTGGGGTGAAATTCTTCCCTCAGGAACCACCGAAGTCGCTTCAACGATGACCGCCCCAACCCCTCTAGATGCAAATCCCTAAAAACACATTTAAGCCTCAGCTAGTGACAGACGACAGAATATCCATACACCTAGATGCACGAGATGCCAGTCGGTGGCATGTCCGTTGTCAGAGCTGTACTGACACATGGGAGACTGTAGGTGAGAGATGAGCAGGTATTACTGAGCGATTAAGGTTAGTAAACTCACGACCCATATCCTGTTCTTGAAGGTTACACCTCTGATTGTCAAAGGTTTGAAGAGTAACGGTGATTCTGAATCCTAAACCTAATCAGCCACTGCTTGCGGAGAAACATGCAATTAACTTGCTTGGTCCCACAATGTTCCGATCTCAGGTTCATTCAGAGGATAGAACTCCCTTGCACCTGGGACTGGTTTGTTAGTCAGATCAGAGGGCATGGTACCTCGACGGATATCGTGAAAGTATTATCTGCCTTGAAATAGATGACGGTATCAAGATGTTTGTCAGCATGGGACAAGCGCCATTTGAGTAAAAGGGAATATTAGAACTACGATCCAATGAAAGTGTCGTTACCCAATTTCCTCATGACAGAGCTCAAGAGGATTGATCCTACAGCTGAGTATAGTGGTCATCTCCCGAAGATACAGTCCTCCACGGGATCCACCTACTTCGTCAAGCTTGGGTCTTCCTCAGAACACGAACAATATGTCGGAGAAGCACAATCGCTGGAAGCCATAGAGATTGCTGCTCCTGGACTGGCACCCAAGCTATTCTCCCATGGACAGGATGAGGGTGGGAGGCCTTACTTCATCTCGGAGTACAAAAGCATTGTTGGTCTATCTGGAAACTCTGCCAACATGCTAGCGAAGAGGCTCGCCACGGAGCTACATCAGTATAAAAATCAAGAGGGCTTTGGCTTCAACGTACCAACATTCTGTGGGATGACAAAACAAAAAAATGGGTGGTATAGAACTTGGGAGGATTGTTATGACAGTCTGATTGGAACTTTGCTGGAGGGTTTGGCCGAGCATGGTTACGACGATCTTGTCAGAACAGGCGAGGAAGTGTGGGGACAGTACGTGAAGTCTCTGCTAGGAGAGTGATAGTATCAGCCTGACACATACAAGAGTCATCCCTAAACTGCTTGGTATTCTGAGTCCAAAGACTGTCAACGTGTAATCTAACTCTAACCCAGGCTACCTTAAGGTACACCCTGCCCTGCTGCACGGTGACCTTTGGGTTCGGTTCCAACATCTTAAGTTTCTTAGTCTGTTCGGTGACACTTGTCCTAGAGCGGTAATGTGGGCGTCGATTTATCGACAGGCGAGCCCGTGATATTTGACCCGTCCTCGTACTATGGGCATAATGAGGCAGAGTGAGCCAGTCTTTCCTTCATGGGGACATGCACTGATTATAATCAAGTCTCGCCATTGCTCGTATCTTTGGAGGCTTTCCACCATCATTCTTTGAGACCTATCACAAATATTTGCCGAAGACTGAGCCGATCTCCCAATATGACTTGAGAGGAGAGCTCTACAAACTATATCACTACCTGAATCACACCTTTCTGTTTGGCGTAAGTCGTCTGATGAGATGTCCATACTCTGAGCTGAGCTTTTTTCATAGGGTGGATATTCGGACAGTGCGCTTAGAATAATGAAGAAATTACTTGCAGAAGTCCCAGATCTGTAATACAGACGACTCGAGATAATTCATACCTGTTATAACACTGTCGTAACCCAAAATTTTCCCATCTTCCGAGTCGACTTTTAATTTCTCATATTCCAAACTGCGTTATAATCCATACGATATGAAGGTTGACTGTCGATGAATGGCAGTGTTTGAAGTGTTTGAGTATGTGTACACTTTTTTTTCAACAATGACAAATATATCGACGTCTGTAAAGACCATTCTGTTCACTCCAGCCATCCTAGCTTTTGGAGGTTTGAATCTTGAAGCAGATAGACAGTATTAACAACACACTGCTTGTTCAGGTACTCACTATGGAAATGAGCCAAGGTAAGGCACATGCGTTAGTTGACCTTTTCTTGCTCAAAATTTCAAGATATCAACGCCGCACACGAAACGTATGATTATGAGGATCCCAGTTACGGTGTAGATGGAGATGACGGGTATGAGGAGATTACGCAGGAAGACTGTTGGACCGTTATTTCAAGTTTCTTTGACCAGAAGGGTCTTGTGCGGCAACAGCTCGATTCCTTCGATGAGTTTGTCCAGAATACCATGCAGGAACTTGTGGACGAGAATTCGGACCTCATATTAGATCAAGCAGATCAGCATACAGGGCACGAGACAGACATGAGTCGCCGCTATGAGATCAAGTTTGGTCAAATATACCTTTCTCGGCCAACAACCACTGAGGGAGATGGTGCCGTTGCATCTATATTTCCTCAAGAGGCTCGACTTCGTAACTTGACTTATTCTGCGCCTTTGTATATCGAGATGCGAAAGCGTGTTCTGGTAGGGCGTGAGGATCCCGACACCCCCGGTGAGGTCGCTTGGGAGGCAGAGAGGGAAGACAATCCGGATGATGTATCTAAAGCATGTCTTGGGAGGGTGGGTTCCCTAATATGCTGTGACATTTTTGGAGATAACATTGGGTGGTATAGGTACCAATCATGCTGCGCTCAACTTTCTGTATTCTTCGTGGACTACAAGACCAGGATCTCTACGACCTCAATGAATGCCCCTATGACTCCGGAGGATATTTTATCATCAACGGTTCTGAGAAAGTGTTGATTGCGCAAGAGAGAATGGCCACTAATCATGTCTATGTTTTCGCCAAAGCCCAGCCCTCGCCTATAAATTTCCTTGCAGAGATTCGCAGTGCGGTGGAGAAGGGAGGAAAGACTATCAGCCAATTCCAAGTCAAGATGTTCCATAGAAATCAAGAACGCTCGGTACGTATGCAGCCTATGATTCTCAGAAAACTTAATGATTTTGTGATTTAGTTGGGCAATGTCATGAAGGCTACGATACCTTACATCAAAGTCGATATTCCCATTTGGGTCGTTTTTCGTGGCCTCGGAGTCATCTCGGATCGGGACATCTTGGAGCACATCTGCTATGATCTGCAAGACACACAGATGTTGGAGATGCTTAAGCCTTGCATAGACGACGGCTTCGTCATCCAGGATCGAGAAGTTGCCTTGGATTTCATCGGTAATCGTGGTACAACCACTGGTTTGTCTCGTGAACGTCGTATCCGATATGCGCAAGAAATCCTGCAGAAGGAAATGCTACCTCATGTCTCCATGGCGGAGGGTTCGGAATCAAAGAAGGCGTATTTTTTCGGTTATATGATCCATCGTTTGCTCTTGGCGGCCATGGAACGACGAGAGCTTGACGACCGTGATCATTTTGGTAAAAAGCGTCTTGATCTGGCAGGCCCCCTCCTTGCCAACCTATTCCGTATGTTGTTCCGAAAGTTGACCAAGGATGTATACCGATATCTTCAAAAGGTGACTCTTGATTCTACTTTGGCATCCAATTAGAGTTCATGCATCATTCCAGTGTGTGGAAACACACAAGGAATTTAATCTCACTCTGGCTGTCAAACACCAAACTATTAGCAATGGTCTCAAATATTCTTTGGCTACCGGAAATTGGGGCGACCAGAAGAAATCCATGTCGACGAAGGCAGGTGTCTCTCAGGTGCTGAACCGCTATACGTATGCATCAACTCTTTCCCATCTGCGCCGTTGCAATACTCCCCTCGGACGTGAAGGCAAAATTGCTAAGCCACGTCAACTCCATAATACCCATTGGGGCATGGTGTGTCCTGCCGAGACGCCCGAAGGTCAAGCTTGTGGTCTTGTCAAAAACTTGGCACTCATGGCCTGCATATCTGTCGGCTCCTATTCTGCTCCTGTCATTGAGTTCTTGGAGGAGTGGGGTCTTGAATCTCTTGAAGAAAATGCTCACTCCACCTCACCATGTACGAAAGTATTTGTCAACGGCGTTTGGATGGGTGTTCATCATGACCCGGCCAACCTTGTCAAAACCATAAAGAAACTGAGGAGAAAGGATGATATTAGTCCGGAAGTCTCGGTTGTCCGTGACATTCGAGAGAAGGAGCTCAGGATCTACACTGATGCTGGCCGTGTTTGCCGGCCGCTATTCATTGTGGAAAATCAGCAGCTACTTCTGCAGAAGAAACATATCCGTTGGCTTAATGACAGTTGTGATGACGAAGGCAATGAATATAAATGGGAGCAGTTGATCAAGGGTGGTGTAATTGAGTTATTGGATGCCGAAGAAGAAGAGACTGTCATGATTTCCATGACTCCTGAAGATCTAGAGAATTCACGACTCCAGGCTGCCGGTATTGATCCTCACGCAAATGATGGAGACTTTGACCCTGCTGCACGATTAAAAGCCGGAACTCACGCACATACTTGGACACACTGTGAGATTCATCCTAGTATGATTCTCGGCATTTGTGCGAGTATAATTCCTTTCCCCGATCACAATCAAGTAGGTTTGGAATCATCTCAGACTTCAAATGTTGCTCATTGTCGACACAGTCCCCTCGCAATACCTACCAATCTGCTATGGGTAAACAGGCTATGGGCATTTACCTTACTAATTTCTTAATCCGTATGGACACCATGGCTAATATTCTCTATTACCCTCAAAAGCCTCTTGCCACCACTCGTTCTATGGAGTACCTCAAATTCCGTGAGCTACCCGCTGGTCAAAACGCAATTGTCGCTATATTATGCTATAGTGGCTACAACCAAGAAGATTCAGTCATCATGAACCAAAGCTCCATCGATCGAGGTCTTTTCCGAAGTATATACTACCGCAGTTATATGGACATGGAAAAGAAGAGTGGCATTCAGCAGCTAGAGGATTTCGAGAAGCCGACGAGAGAGACCACGCTCCGGATGAAACATGGTACATACGACAAGCTGGAAGATGACGGCTTTATTGCTCCAGGTACTGGTGTTCGAGGAGATGATATTATCATCGGAAAAACGGCGCCTATTCCGCCCGACAGTGAGGAGCTTGGTCAGCGAACGCGCGCACATACTAGGCGTGATGTTTCAACCCCTCTCAAGAGCACAGAAATTGGCATGGTTGACCAGGTTCTGATCACTACTAATTCGGAAGGTACTAAGTTTGTGAAAGTTCGTGTTCGATCTACACGTATACCTCAGATTGGCGACAAGTTTGCATCTCGACATGGTCAGAAGGGTACCATTGGTATCACATATCGCCAAGAGGATATGCCCTTCACTGCTGAGGGCATTGTACCTGACCTCATCATCAATCCCCATGCCATTCCATCCCGTATGACTATCGGCCACTTGGTTGAGTGTCTACTGTCCAAAGTAGCGACGCTCATAGGAAATGAAGGTGATGCCACCCCTTTCACGGATCTTACTGTTGAATCCGTGTCTACCTTCCTCCGAAGAAAAGGTTATCAGTCTCGTGGCCTTGAGGTCATGTATCATGGCCACACAGGCCGTAAGCTTCAAGCACAGATTTACCTCGGGCCAACGTACTATCAGCGTCTCAAGCACATGGTTGATGACAAGATACACTCGCGTGCTAGAGGTCCTGTGCAGATTCTCACAAGACAACCTGTGGAGGGTCGTAGTCGTGACGGTGGTCTACGTTTTGGAGAAATGGAACGTGATTGTATGATTTCTCATGGTATCGCTGGTTTCTTGAAGGAGCGTCTATTTGAAGCTAGTGATGCATATCGTCTACACGTTTGTGATATGTAAGTGCCCTTTGATCCTAACCTAGATTAACCTTCATTTTTTTCACTTCTAGATGTGGCTTGACTGCCATCGCTAATTTGAAAAAACAAAATTTTGAGGTTTGTTTCCAATACACTATCAGAAGTACTCGTTATTGACGAAAGGATTTCCAGTGTCGCGCGTGCAAAAATAAAACAGCCTGTTCACAACTCTACATCCCTTACGCTGCTAAGTTACTCTTCCAGGTGCCTTCGCGTCATATTATCTACGCTGACCCTTCGCTGACCAAACATATTTCAATAGGAGTTACAGAGCATGAATATTGCTGCTCGGCTATATACTGTATCTTCTGGGCGTATTCGAGATTGATGTCTGCTACCTGTTTATTAGGTTAGAATTTGTAATTATTAATACATGCCACCATGAAAATGGACTACAAAGACACGAATTATCCGTCTACATACAATTGGGACTCAAGAATCAGGTATATCAGTCATCCTTATCTCCATCTGGACCTATGAGGCCTTGACGTTCCTCGGATCGATTAGCATGTACATTTTCACCTGAAAGCCGTTCCGTCCGAAGTTTTCTGGAGGGATTTTCCTCTTCATCATCTTCATCACCAATTTCAAAAACAACATGGTCCTCGGTAAGCGAAGGAAGACGACCATTACGACCACCGACAAGTGTGGCATCATCATCATCCTCGTCTCTCAATCTCTGTCGTCGGGTAAGGGACTCAAGGTCGTAATCTTCAGCATCATTTTCATCCTGAGCAATTTCATCAGACATAGCAAGACGTCTGTTGTTTGTCGATGGACGCCATAAATAAGCAATACCACCAAAAGCTACTAGGTAGAGAAGAGCCAACCAGCCGTCAAGTAGCCACCAGCGGACTTGCCACTGCTTGGCCTCAAAATCTGGAAAAAATAGGAGAATCCAATCACAACGCTGGAAAAAGCTGGGCTCACCTTCGGCCAAACGGCCAGAGAATGCGAGGGAAGAGACGACGAAGAAGATGAAGATAGTGAAAACAACAAACATGAGGATCTGGTGCAGACGCTGGAACATCCTGAGTTTAAATCGTTGTTTGCGCTCACGAAGGTATTTGATTGTTGCTAGTCACATTATTAAATGGGACACGGAAGATTTGTTCATCAAAGCACACACCACTCAAAGAGTACATGATCCAGAGGAGGAAACCACTGAGAGTAAATGCCAAAGGCACAACGAACACAAGAAAGACCAGGGCCGAAGTTGACTCAAGGGAAAGCTCAACAATCCCAATGGAGTACAAGACTGACGAAATATAAGTATTCAATCTCCTTCCCTACTTGATAGTCACTCACTACCAAAAAGGAAATGGGTGCCAGCCAAGATTTGACACTTCAGCATTGTTCGGCCCAAGGATTCTTTGACCACACTCAATCCCATGGCAACAACAAGTAGCATGAAGAACGACATGGAAGCCTTGCCAGCATCAAGGATAGAGACTTCAGGAACCAGTCAATCAGATGAGGGAACAATCGAATATTTCACTAACCGACGATAAGAAAGACGGTTGAAGAAGTGGCCTTTCCGTGTGTGTTCAGATAACGATAGTAAGCTTATTGTATGGTTAGATAAACGGAAGCCATAACTTGAGAGTCGCTTACTCCAGTTAGCCAGCATCTCAATGACAAGAAGTCCCATGAGGCCCGAGAGATAGTTCTAAGTGATGTTCATACATCAGCCAACTGGAGGAAAGTGATCAAGACACACTTGTAATGGCAAAAGATCCTGAGAGTTCCTCCAGCAAAGATAGCCCCACACCAATCCAACGAAGGCGTAGATTGCCGACATAGCAAAGTAAAACTGGAAATGCGCAGTCATCAATCTAATGTTACTTTAAGATCTTTCAAGACGCATACGTTGACTTTGGGATAGTCTATAGCTTCCAACTGGCCATTGAAAGTATTTTTGAAATAAATATTACCTAGATATTGTGGATGAAACGGGACATCTGTCGATGCGCGAGATTTTGTAGACCTAGAGGAAATAGGCAATATAGCTGGAATGCTTGAATACGCATCTTTTTAATAGACAATTGGGATACATACCAACGCAGTAATATCCTGTCTTTGTTACATGGTAATGTATAGCTTGATTATATGTCAGAATGTTATCTGGACTGGGGTTGGGGTTTTCTCGAGGAGCGAAGCGTTGTTGAAGTGGCCCAAGAGATTTTGTAGACATGGAAGAGATTGATGCACTGTCAGAGGAGAGAAGAACGCGTGCAGACCAGAAACTAGTATCATTTATGGTCTTGCCCAGTGGAAGGTCTAGAATAAAATGACCGAGGTCTTCTTGTGTGCAATCACCCTGTACAAGGGCATCTGAGGTACACACGTACGTTTTCTGTTGGTGATTTCAATGCAAGGAGATGCGTGAGCAAAAATGGGAGCATACTGGAACTAGGTCGTCTTCATCTGCTGAATCCTTCTTTCCCAGGTAAGGCGCGTCCGCCCATTCGTAGATTACCATGGCCACTTGTCCCTGCGAGCCCTTGTCAAATGTAACTTGGATTTTATTGAGGATAGAGCTGACAGAGGGCAAAATCTCCATACCATTGATGTAGGTGTTTTCCCCAGCCCACATGCCGCTACATGTCTGTCTGGAATAATCTATAGCATACCATAAGGTCACACGCCCAAAAAAATTGGAGAACCAACCTGAGTCCGATATTGGAACCTGGAAAGCGAATACAGGAAGAATTAAGGAGAGTAGAGGAGTAAATAAGGCTGAAAATATGACTTTTGAATGTGGAGGCATGAGGAAAACGTGGTATATTTGTTATTGTTGAACTCGAAGGATGCTGTTGCCTGGGCATCATTTGTCTTCCACCATGTTAGGTGACGAGGACGTCTTCGACAGTGTGACCTGGGAGTCCCCTTCTTCTCCTGCATACGAAAACCATCTTGCCGCTCCTTCCGGCCCAGGATTCAGGCAAAGCACCGTGGACTCTGGCGACCCTCACGAGCCCAAATGGGAGGGCTATTTAGTCACTGCCGTGAAAGATCCAGTCAAGGAACTCGCTGAGACTAAAGATGCCTATGTCTCGTATGTAATAACTGCAAGAGTACGCTCCTTTCTGCCGTATATTGATTCTCCATTGAACTTTGAGACCAAGACCAACCTACCTATATTCTCCACCCCTAACCCATCTTCACGGCGGCGATTTCAGGACTTTGTTTTCCTCCGAGAGCACCTTGTTCGAGATTTTCCTGCGTGTGTTGTACCTGCCCTCCCCGATAAACACAGGCTGGGTATGGATTTTAATCATGCTTGCCAGGGCTTGCTGTAACACTCTTTAGAGTATATCACAGGTGATAGATTCAGTCCCGAATTTATGGAACGCCGGAGGCTTGAGTACGTAAATGATCATCCTCTTAATATCTTACTCACTCGATGCTAAGCCTCCACCGCTTTCTGCAAAGAATATCAAGACATCCCACGCTCCAGCGCAGCACACTTGTACGAGCATTCTTCGAGTCAACGGAATGGGTACCCCACCTTATCCTTTTGAATTTTACAATCTCTGACCTGTTCATCAGCATGTATACATGCACCAGCACGTTGCCCATCCTCCGAATTCCGAGCTATCTCCCAGTATCATTGACAATATCTCCGATACCCTCCTCAATGCTTTCTCCCGTGTCAAGAAACCAGACGAACGGTTTTTAGACATGCGTGAAGGGGTGAGCAAATTTGAGGATGGACTTAATCACACGGAGAGGCTGTATTCACGAATTAGGAACAGAACGAGCGGTAAGTCTATCGCCATAATCATTGTCTTCTCGTCTTTCAGGGTCTGAGGCTGAATGAGATGGAAACCCTGAATCTGGTGAAGATCTCACAGCAGATTATCACGACTTGGCTGTGGCTGTTCAGGGATTAGGATTTTTGGAATCAGGTATAACGGACCCTTTGAACCACTTCTCCAACACTCTTCTTGAATTCTCGGCTCTATTGCGTCATGTTGTGCGTTCTCTTATTTATCGCTGTACATTGACCTGAAATTTCCAACAGACCCATACAACTATCGATCCCCTGCTCAGCCATCTCCATTCGTTGCTGACTTACTCTCATGCTAATCGTGCTGTACTCAAGTTACGTGATCAGAAACAACTTGATTTCGAGGACCTTTCGGATTATCTGTCCGGGGTGACGAACGAGCGCGATCGTCTTGCTGCAGTGATTAGCGGACATGCTGGCAGTACAGGACTGGGTATTGGCGCTTATATTAAAGACCGTATGGACGCACTGCGCGGAGCTGACGACGATAGGAGTCGGGTTGAGAAGATGCGCAAACTGGATACCAAGATCAAAGAGGTGGGCTAATACAGGACTTTCACTGAATTCTCTGCTCAACCCAGCATAGTTACAAGACGCTGTCACGACAGCACACGAGACTTCAGATGCTTTCAGCGATGAAACACTTCGAGAACAAATTATTTTTCAACGCGCAAAAGAAGCTGAGATGAAGGAGATGCTTGGGGACTTTGCCGACGGTCAGATCGAGTTCTACAAGGCAGTAAGTTGCGTCCCCAACCCCCTAAAGTATGTGCGCTCAACATGACGATCAGACTATGGAAGAGTGGGATCGCATCATACCTGTAATACAACGGATTCGTGTGGATATTTAGTTTAATACTGGACATTTAGTTGAATAACAGCTTTGCTTCTTATTAACTTGTACTTTAGCATAGTGACCCTTAATGATCCTGAATTATTATGACTCTGTCATGACTTTATGGGCCAAACATTTCCTTCATGCGTTGTATTTTCTCCCCAGACTCTTGGACAGCCACAGAAAGCTGACGGCGTAAATTAGCAGGACAACTCACTTGAACAAGACAGACGAACATTTATGATTCCGGTTTTGACCGCTCGTATCATATGCATTTCGGCATCATCAGAAGTCCCAGGGGTTGTGTGTTGTTGCACTGCTGGAATCCAAGGTGGTGGATCCTGAATATATTTTCTAAGGTTGGTTCAAAAACTGGCATAAATGAAAGCAAACCTTGGTATGAGAGGCGGTTGGTACTGTGCCATCTTTGAGTTCAATTATGACGGTAAACGAGATTTTATCTGATGGTGAGGCCCATGAACAATTCAATCTTACTGGATGACAGGTTTACAAACACACTCACCTTCAAGTTCGAATTGACCGAGTACAGATTCGATCATATTGATCTTGATGAGGAACGAACGGAAATATTGGGCAAGTCCACCAGGAGTCATAGCATGTTCGACACTGTATTGCCATTAGCTGTTGTGGAAAAAATGGGGCAAGGCAGACGAGAATGACCTTGTATCCTTGTCGAAGGACTCGACTCGAATCATGTGCTCTACTGAGAAGATGAACCGTTCTAGGGCCACTTCTTTCTCGTCTTTGATGACCACAATTATCCGCGTTACATTTCCCTACATGTGTATAAATAATCAGACTCAAGTTTTTCAATCGATCAACTGACAAGTTCGAGTTCAAGACGAATAGCTTGGACGGCTCCGGAAATGTATTCGTTGAGAAGGGGGTGGCGAGATTGGTATACTGGTGTTTCGTATTTCTTACGACGGACAAAGAGATCTGCTGGATAAACTTGACGAACGTAGAGGATCGTATGGATAGCAACTTCGACTGTAGCGTAATGAATTTCTCCTGTGAGCGAGAAGCTGTTGTATATCAGAAACGCCTGGAACTCACTGAATTCTGCAATACCACGAACTACTTCTATTTTTTTGTCATGAATATGCCAGGATCGTTAGCGAACTAACCGTTGAGCACGTACCGTTGAAAGTGAGAGTTTTAGTTTCACTCATTTCAGTTTTTGAGAATAGACGGGTCGATGACCCTAAATGAGTTAGTTGTTCTTACCATTACCATTGGATCAGTTTGTCCCACGGACCACAAGGACACACAACTGAAAATATAGAAGAAGTGTATTTCGGTGGCCCTGGACTAACCCAGTCACACAACTCATAGATTGTGGAGACTACCTCTTCATCGACCCCTTGAACAGAGAAAAGGTCTGTCAGTCCAAACTCTCTATGCCTATAGAAAAACACATATGCTGGGACTTTACCTGGCCGGAATTGTGACGGCCTCAAGTCAATTCTGTGAAGAATAACTACTAGAGGGTAAATAAAATCCAAAAAGCAAAAGCATTTTTGTAAAGTCAAATGAGACAGTGTCCAGTCAAATCAACGATTGGATTTAGTTCATAGATTTCTTCAACATCTATGCCCATGCACGAGAGACCTGGAAGCTTTCTTCTTTAAAACATGCAGCGAGTAGCTCAAGTGCTTCTTTATAAGAGTAGACAACACATAATTACGGTATCTCAACTGCAATCGACAGAAAAGCTAAAAATCAGTCGAGGTCAGAATCCTCGTTGGCGAATTCAATTACACATCACGAAGCTTCTATAGTAACAATAGTATATGAGCCTTTCTGATGATCAAACGTCATTAGATCCTAGTGTCATATTCACTCAGCCTCTACAGACACGAAGAAAAAAAGACTACCAGAAAAACGAAATCGATGACTAATAAAAACAAACGAACAATCAAAAATGCAATCAAAATGACGATACAAAAATAGGAACCAGGAACTTGACAACATCTCGTTCCTGAATAAGGTAATTACCCTACTGTTTGGGGATATCATCTTGGACTCTTACTCGAGGATTCTCAAACTAGTGGAGAAATCCGCAGTGTGAAGATCGAAATTTGGTGATATAACAATCACTTTTATTTCTGCATCCTATATAATGCAACAAGCGGACTAGCGCCAAGACGTGGTCTGAGTCATAGGGCAATGGGACAAAGCAATTGAACTGTTGGGATCAATTGCTCTAAAGTAAAGGTGGATGTTTCTAGTAAAGGTAGTCGGTGTCGAAGCTTTGACGGAGAATGACATCATCTCTCTCGAAAGACATCACATCTCTCTAAATGGTAAGTCCATTAGTTAGAATTGATCCGAACCCGACTTATCCCGAAAGTACAATGATGAGACTCATCTCTCGTCCGTCCCCGGAACCTTCCACAGTAGCTCACTTGAAGTGGATCTGATTACACTTTACAACAGGGAATATGTAAGGATACGAAGTAACATGAGAGCTGAAGTATACATCATACTTCATACGGCAGACCAGTAGCGAATAGTATCCGCAGAGAATTTAGAATAGCATCTAAACTACTACATGAATGATGGAACTAGTGAGAACAACAAGGAATTAGTTCAAAAAGAACTCACAAAAAGGAATGGTGTCATTGGGAGTTTGCCAGTCTAATAGAATAGGGAGTATAGAGTATTAAGTATTTTAATCTATAACGTTCTAGAAAAGGAAAGTTAAATGGGGGACATCCTAAAACAGCTCCTGATGTCTAGTGTAAGAGTTCACCTTTGGATCTATACGTTCGGACAGCACCTATGCCCATATCCTCAGTACAAAGGCAAAGAGATAAGAACAAACCAAGCGCACCAATCAAATTTAATCATCTCATCCGCACTCGCTACTGCGCTCGAAATAAACGTTCTCGCCTCGACCCACATCCAAACTTTAAGCAAAACACTTAAATGACCCGTAAGCATATCTTTCATCATCCCCATTTGTCCACCAAGTTGCCTCAATATCGGTATCGCATGAGCGATCATGTCCATATCCGGATCCAGCTGTCTGCCAACCCCTTCCAAAACCAGAATAGACACCATCGTATTAGTGAAATCTCCTTCGAGTTTGACATGATGTTGTCTAACATGTCTGAAGATGCGCGATGAAAAATCAGGAATTGAGATTTCTCCCAAGGAAAAGGTTCTGCGTCTGAAGTCATGTACAACATGTTCAATTTTGAGGGCAAAGATCTCGGGGTCGATTGCGAGCTCAGGTGAACGTGAGCGTTCTATCATTAGTTGACCAGCACGGAATCCGTCAAATTCTACAAGGGAACGAATCAGATCGAGAAAGTTGCGTTGGTTGGTTGCATTGAGCGTTGCTATAAGACCAGCATCGAGGAAGATAAGCTCTGGGATGTAGCCAGCGTGATGAAGACGCTCGAGCTCGGCTTGCCACTGTGCAGGTTTATTCCTGAGTTCAAGGAGGGTAGAGACGACTTTGTCAGAGTCATCGGCTAAAGGATGGAGGTTTGAAGACGATATGTTGTTGGTAAACTGCCGGCGGAAGAGGTGGTTCCATATCTTATCCGGGAAGCTTAAGGGCTTGGTGAATTTGATCATGATATTGCCCGGGTGCAGGTCCGAGTGAACAAAGTTGTCAAGGAGCAGCATGTTCTGGATATTATGTCAGGTCAGTCTGGGTGAAGACGTG
>Ga0153944_1000085_pt1 | contig 38563 bp, 39 predicted proteins | sample TSNJ028MetaG_FD_104703 | JGI IMG/M metagenome (GOLD analysis project Ga0153944, IMG submission 104703) | Attine ant fungus gardens microbial communities from New Jersey, USA - TSNJ028 MetaG | ecosystem: Host-associated > Fungi > Mycelium > Unclassified | place: USA: New Jersey, Wharton State... | reverse complement strand
TGAAGATGACGTCGGTGACAGCGTTGTAAGGAACCAGACGGATCATCAGCTTCATGACAATCATCAGCGCCAGGGCCATAAGCAGATTGGAGGCTGGACCGGCCGCCGCCGTCAAACCCATATCCTCCTTTGGACGCTTAAAATTCCGGGGATTCACCGGTACAGGCTTGGCCCATCCAAAGCCGGCCAACACCAATAAGAGCGTGCCCAAAAGATCCATATGCTTAATGGGGTTGAGGGTGAGGCGTCCCTGGTTTTTGGCTGTGGGGTCCCCTAATTTGTAAGCTGTATAGCCGTGAGCGTATTCATGTATGGGGAGCAGAGCCACTGCGATCAAAAGGCGGGCTAGATAGTCATAAAATGTCGTATTGGTAAACAAAGGCGCTCCCCCTCGGAATCTGCATGAAATATGCATCTATTATAGAATATTCAGCCTTAAAAAACAAGCCGACAGTTGTGAACATTAAACGAAGCCATCCTAAGCGGATGGCTCTTTAACGAATAAAAATATAGGATCAGTAGCCCCGTTTGCCCTCCAGGGAGTCATCCTGGAGCACCCAGTCGTTGTACACATTGAATACCCGGAAATCGATCTTGGTATCCCGAACAATCACCCTTTCAATTCCGGCATTGATTACCATCCGTTTGCACATGGCGCAGGAGCTGGTATCAGGGACCAGCTCACCGGTGGCGGCATCAGTGCAGGCAAGGTACAGAGTGCTGCCGATCATCTCTTCCCTGGAGGCGGAGATAATGGCATTGGCTTCGGCGTGTACTGAGCGGCAAAGCTCATACCGCTCCCCCTGGGGTATGTTTAGATGCTCGCGGGTGCAGTAATTGAGATCACAGCAATTGGCCCGGCCACGGGGCGCACCCACGTATCCGGTGGAGATAATCTCATCATATTTGACGATAATGGCGCCAAAATGCCTGCGCAGGCAGGTGCATCGCTCGGCGACGGTTTGGGCAATATCAAGATAATAATTAATTTTATCCCGTCTGGTAGTCAGTTCGTATCCGGTCATTGGGCATCACCTTTAAATTCTGTCAAGAGATTTTTCCCAGCCACATACTGGAAGCCTTCCCCGGCTAGGCTTACCTTTAGCGCATAGAGGTAACGTATGGTAAACCCCTCATCATTTTTCGATGTATATTCAAATTCCAGGGAGACAACATCACCCTCTGTGGAGACTGAATTCAGTTCCAAGGAGACTGGGGTGTCGGCATAAATATTTTCAGGCGCTATATAAATATTGCTTTCAGCGTTGTAATAGGATGAGGAGGTGAGTGAGCCCACTTGATCTGGGAAGATGCCTTCAATAAAAGCCGCCAGTGTTTGAGCATCCACCTGGGTCAATCCGCCTTGATAGGCGTTGCTGTTAAAATAAAGGTTCACCAGCGCGTCCGGCTCCAATACGGCGGAGCTATTAAACTGGTCTACATGAACAATGCCCAGGTAAGGCTGAACATATTGAATCAATTCTTCCTGTTGGGTCAATTCCAGAGGGCCTTCATCCACCAGCCCAGAGTTTTCTGAAGAAGAGGGATCGCCGCCATTTCCTTCCTGGCCGCAGCCGGCCAGTGACAGCACAAGTACAATGACCGCAGCGATGGAAAAAAGCGGTTTTATATAATAATGCATTGTAGGGTATAGCCTCCTCAGTCTTATAATAATCGCCGCCCTTGTGGTTATTATACCTTATTTAAGGTATGGGCGCAAGGCGTCCGCACCTGCTGAAATTGCCTCAAAAAAGGCGGCTGCGTCCGGTATGAAGAAAGCACTTTTTGTACAAACACAGAAGAATCAGGGTGATCCCCGCTCCAAACAGTACATCTGAGGCAAAGTGGGCGCCTATTATAACTCTGCCTAATGCGGTAGCTGCGGTGTAGCAGACCGGGAGGCCATAGCAAAGAGCTTTTTTGGTCCAATGAGATTTTTTGTGGGCAAATAAGGTGAGGAGGAAGGAGCTGGCCGCATTGGCCGTGTGCCCGGATGGAAAGGATTTATGACCGGTGACGCCTTGGGGAAAGGGCCAGCGTGTAAACTGTACAGCGGGGTCTATCATAGAATAAAAGCGCGTTCTGCCCCATACAACCTTGATGCCGTTGACCACAATAATTGTGCTTAGAGCCATAAAAAGAGCCACCAAGGCAATGTCCTTATAAAGGGCAAGGCGGTCGGAATTGGCGATAGAAAAGAGTAAAAGCGTCACAACGAGTCCCAAAGCCACTAAAAGGGCGCCTAGAATAGCATCAATGTGGAGCCCAGCATGTTGGGGGGTGTAAAAGATAAGGGCATACCATCCCACAGCGCAGCCAAAGGTATAGAAAAGCCTTTGAGGCGACAAAATTTTTCTCTCACCGCACAGGGAGAACAGCACGCCTGAGGAGAGAATAAGGCAGATGGAATTGGGCCATTCTCCACCAATCTGGACGATATGGCCTAATAGAGAGTCCGGATTATATAAGGCTAAGGAAATATTGAGGTCATAGAAATAAAAGATAAGCGCGGCAATTGCAAAAAAGGCCCCGCCACATATATAGCTCCATGGCTTTTTCTTCGACATGCTGTGCCCCCCTAGATGAAAAAATGAAGTGATTCACAAAGTTCATATACAATATGTATATTGATGAATTTGGCCAAATACATCAAAAAAGGCAATCCTTTCACATATCCTAATATAATGAAAGGATTGCCTGGACATAACCGTTTACAGGGTAACCGTTACCTTATTTAAACCTCGTGGCTGATCGGGGTTGTTGCCTTTTAGAACGGCCAGATGGCAGGCAAATTGCTGGGCCACAATGGCGGCGGCAAAAGCGCCCTCAATATGGTTCATCCATTCTGGAAGCAAAATACTGTCGTTTGCTTGACCGGCGAGGTCCTTGTCGGTGGTGATTACCAGGGTATAAGCTTGGGCTTTCTTTAGTTTTTGAATCATTTCACCCGCGTCGCCGTTGGTGTATTTGTCTACGGCAATAATGATGACAGGGGTATGCTCACTCACCATGGCGAAGGGGCCATGATGGAAATCGGATACGGAATAGCACCGTCCGCGCACATAACTGGTTTCTTGAATTTTTAAGGCGGCCTCCATGGCGATGGGGTAGCAGATGCCTCTTGAGAGTACGAAGCACTCGTCCATGAAGCGGAAAGTCTTTGCGGTATTGGCAATTTCTTCGTTAAGGGCCAACGCGTCAGAAACCGCCTTTGGCAGACGGGCCAAACTGTCCGCTAACTCTTGATTGCCAGACAACTGGGCAGCCAACCAAGTCAAGGGATAGATGCTGGTCAGGAAGGATTTGGTAGCCGCTACGCTCTCCTCTTTGCCGGCGTTACAGTAAATGTGGTAGTCCGCGTTTTCTGCCATTAGGGAGCCCAAGGTGTTGGTGACGGTGACAGTCAAGCCGCCCTGTTTTCTGGCGGTGGATATCACAGCGTTGGCGTCGGCGGCGGCGCCGGATTGAGAGATGCCAATGACCAGTGAGCGGGAAAGATTAAGGCTTTCATTTCCGTAAGCGGTGATGACGGAAGGCGCGGCCAGACTGACCGGAATGGAGCAATAGATTTCAAATATATACCGGGCAAAGGTGGCGGCATGGTCGGATGTGCCTCTGGCAGCAAAGACCACAGACTCCGGGGCAAAATCCTTAATGGCCTTTGCCAACCCCTCCATGACCTTCTCATTGTACTGCTTGCAGGCGTCTAGGACATGGTCCTGCTCCATAATTTCTTTCATCATATGGGTTCTGTTCTGCACAGCAATTCCCTCCTGCTTTCTTTCAATATTTTTATCCCATAGTTGGGTAGGACCGGCTCATTATATATTCTGGTTTCTGTTGTCATCACTTTCTGGAGTTGCGGTATTGATTTGGAGACATTTGGGTGTATCTGCGAAATAGCTTTGAAAAATATGTAACATCGGTAAAACCAACCTTTTCGGCAATCTCGTAAAGCCTATATTCAGGATTTTCCATTAGCCTTTTAGCATTGTCAATGCGGATGCTATTCAGAATATCATTAAAGCCTTTGGCGGTATGTTTGTTGATCAATTTGCTTAGATGCCAGATGCTGACGAAATTTTTGTCCGCTACCTCAGCGAGGGTGAGCTTCTCAGAATAATGATCCTGCATATATTGGATGGCTTTGCGGACGATAAACTGGTTATCTTCACTATGCATATCCTCCTCCGGATATGCCGCCGCGGGATTGCTTAGCTCTTTAACCCGGCCGACCATAAATCCTATTGCCTCCTCCAAGTCCTCTATCTTGGAGGGCTTGATTAAGAATCTTGCCACCCCCAACCGCACTGCATCCTGGGCATATTCAAATACCTTGTATTCGGTGAGGACAGTTGTTTGCAAGGCTGGAAACTCTGGCTTAATGCTGGCGATCATGGTCAATCCATCCTGAATAGGCATGCTCACATCGGTGATGACGATATCCGGGGTTACCCTGCGAATCAGGATTTCCCCCTCTAAACCATCATAGGCAACACCCACTATTTCACAATCAAATGATCTCCAATTGACTGCAGTTATAAGCCACTCCACAACCGTCTCAATATCATCCACTATGACTACTTTTATCATCCATCCACCTTCGATTGTTATTGACTCGGCCAGGCTACCATATAGAAGCGAGAATTTTTTCTTTCGACCTCTCTTAGTGACAATTATCTGATAAAAATATAGACAATTATAACATGTTTGCCGGGCCTTGTGAACCGAGAAAGGGCTTATTGTCTGTTTCATCCATATTTTAGCAAAACTCCATAAATCAGGTAAGCCAATGGAGCAATGTCTCGCTGTGGCAGTCAATAAACCAAAATAAGTAATAACCTGCCACAGCAATCAATAAACTAGGAAGCAAATTAGCCACTTTTATGTTCGCGTTGAGTGCCATATTTAGTCCGAGGCCCAGTATCATCACACTTCCTACCGCTGAAATTAACGCAACCAATTCATCCACCAGCACTGTTTGTAAAACGCTGGAAAAAAGAACGATGGCGCCTTGATAGGCGAGAACCGCGAGTGAAGATATAAGGACCCCAATTCCCAGCGTAGACGCTAAAACAATTGATGAGATGCCGTCAAGAATGGCTTTGGTATAGAGAATGCCATGGTTGCCCCGCAGCCCGCCTTCAATGGCCCCCACAATGGACATGGCCCCCACACAAAATAACAGGGTGGAGGCCACAAATCCTTCGGCGATGTTTGAACCGCCTTGTTTCCCCACCCTATTTTGCAGCGCTTGTCCCAACCGGGCCAATCCATTATCTAGTTTCAGGCATTCTCCAACCAGCGCGCCCAACGCGAGGGAGATCACCATCAAGATCGTTTCTTTCGCTCCGGGGATGTTTTCCATTGCTCCCGAAATTCCCATAATGCAGACACATAGCCCGATGGCTTTAGTCATAGCCTGCGCCGTTTTTTCAGAAAATTTTCCCTTCAATAATAGTCCCAGCAAGCTCCCAACAATTACAGCCAATGTGTTGACCACAGTTCCCAGCATGTTTGACCTTTCCTTCCCGTATCGGTTATCGTCTAAATTATACCAATTTTTTCATAAAAATACAAAGAAAAATTTTGAAAATAGATGTTAAAAATATCCAAATCTATTCTAAGCGGATGGAATAAGGGAAAGGTGATGGGGCTGCTTACCCCGTTACCATGAGCGGCTGGATTGACTGCCAATCATACAGATGACACAACCAATAATTATAACCTCATTGGGGATGATATATCATGAGGAACTGGTTGGCTAGGGAGGCGCTTATATATAGGGAGGCTGAGTATCAGTTCACTTCAGCATCTGGTAGACCATTTGGGAAATTCGCTCCAAGGACACCTTATCCTCCAATTCGTCTGTCAGCAAATTGCTGTGAATCTGGTCAAGGATTAAAAAGATGATGGAGCTAACCAACATAAAGGCGGAAGTCAACAGGACAGGGCGGCTTTTCTCCGGTAAAAACTGCTGAAGAATGCGGACGAGGGCGCTCGTTACGAATTCAAAGGGGCTGTTTTCGCCTATAGACAGGTCGGGGTTGCCCAGTTCCCGCAGCATCACCATTACCATATCGCTATGTTCCATATAGAGGGTATAGATAAATAAGGTGCTGTCTTCAAGAAAGGTGGATAGGCCTGAAAACTTCTTGGCGAAGAAAGTATCCACCTTTTGTTGGATAACGTTGTTTTGAACTTTATGGGCAGTTTGAAAAATTTCCTGCTTTCCTTTAAAATTCTTAAAGAGAGTGGATTCATTGACCTCTGCCTGTCCAGCGATCTGCCGTGTAGTTGTTCCCCGGTAACCCTCTTTGGCAATGAGAGAAAAGGCAGCGTCCATAATCCGCCTCTGATTTTCACTAAAATAATGAGGATAGTCCATGGATGCTGATGCTCCTATCTTTTCCAACTATTTACTTTTATTATACATTATAAATTGAAAAAATAAAGTGGTAACAGGGTTATTTAATGGGGGTTAGTCCATTTTTGTCCATTGATGAGTGAAACAGGGGACAAGAGTAATATTTTCCAAATAAGATTGAATATTATTGTAAAGTGTATTATACTTACAATCATGTTTAAATGATGCAAATTGTCAACTGCGCTGTGAATATTTCAATGAGGTAGAAGGCCGTTCTGGCGCTATACAGGCAGGCCGATAATTACTTGGAGTGGTGAAGGTTTGAAAAGAAGAGACAGTGGCGTTAAGAAGCAGAATTTTCTGGAAGGTGCACTTATCTTATCTGTGTCCGCCATCATAGTAAAAATTATCGGAGGAATTTTTAGAATTCCCCTTGCAATGATTATTGGCGACTCCGGTATGGGTTATTATGGGGTTGCTTACAATATCTTCACCATGGTTTTGTCGGTAGCCACCTCCGGGTTGACGGTGGCGGTGTCCAAGCTGGTAGCGGAGTATGTGGTCAAAAGAAGATATAGGGATGTCAAGAAGATTGGCCGCATCTCCACTTTAATTTTTACTGTCACCGGTATTGTCGGCACCGTAGCCATCATGGCCTTTGCCAGGCCCTTGACAGGGATGCTGGCCGAGGGCAATATGGACGGCTATTTGGCTGTTATAGCCATCGCCCCGGCGGTCTTTTTCCTCTGCCTTATGAGCTCTTACCGCGGCTATTATACCGGTTTACGCAACATGATGCCCACCGCCGTCTCCCAGGTGGTGGAGGCGCTGGTAAAGTTATTTTTGGCTTTGGGGTTGTCCTATGGGGTACAAGTTTGGGGAACCAGCCAATATAACGCTACAGGCAAGGTTTTTGGCAGGGCCATCTCCATTGCGCCCAATAGCAGCCAGGGGGAGATCAGTGAAATTTTGTTTGAGGCGATGGCGCCATATATGGCCGCCGCTGCCATTTTAGGTGTCACCATCAGCACCCTTTTTGGACTGTTATATTTGATTTACTACAACAAGCGCCATTCTGACGGCGTTACTAAGGAGGATGTGCTGTCCGCCCCGAAGGCTTCTTCCAGCAGTTTAATGGTGAAGAGGCTGCTGGGAATTGCAATTCCCATTTGCCTGGGCTCGCTTGCGGTGAGTTTGGCTTCCATGATCGATACCCTTACCATTCAACCCCGGCTCAACGATGCCATCGCGGAGTCGCCGGAGGTATTTATGGAGATGTATGGAGACCTGATTACCAATGCCAGCCCACTGGATGCCTTGGCCAATAAACTTTATGGGGCCTACAGCGGCAGGGTATCTAGCGTTTTCAATTTGATTCCCACCATAACAGCTACCTTAGGCGTCAGCATTTTGCCAGCCATTACCAGTTCCTGGGCACAGGGCAATAAACGGGAGACCAAGGCAAATATTGAGTCGGCTCTGCGGATTACCAGCTTAATCGCAATGCCCAGTGGATTTGCCTTATTGTTTATGGCCAGCCCAATCCTGGAACTCATCTTTGGCAAGGTGGATACGATCCCTTATATTGCCCCCATCCTGTCCCTGATGGGGATCAGCGTTATTTTCGTTTCCCTGGCCAGTCCGATCAATGCCATTTTACAGGCTGTGGGCAAGGTGTCCAGGCCCATGATCTATACCTTTATAGGCGCTGTTTTAAAACTGGCTTGCAATTATATTTTGCTGGGCATCCCCACCATTAACATTCAGGGGATTGCCGTAGGTACCCTGTTCAATTACGCCTTCATTATTGTCGCCGGATTGATTACCCTGCTGCGAACGACAAAGGTCAAGCTGCATGTGGAGTCCGTATTCATAAAGCCCGCCGTTGCGGGGCTGGTTTGTGGCTTGTCGGGCTTTTTGGCCAATAGCTTTTTGCAGAAATTCTTACACTACCGCCTGGCCACTATGGGGGCCGTCGGCATCGCAGTAATTGTCTATGCCGGATTATTGCTGTTGCTTAAAGGGATTCAAAAAGAAGATGTATTATTGCTGCCAAAAGGAGAAAAAATATCAAAAACACTTGAAAAGTATGGCCTAATAGGGTAATATATAAAGGAATTGGCTGTAAGGGCTATAAATGACGGGAGGTCGCTGTGGATTTTAGGTTTAAGGAGCGTTATTCCATAGAAGATCTGGACCAAATCGTGGCCCTGTTGCGGAGTGAAAACGGTTGCCCGTGGGATATGGTGCAGACGCACCAATCTATCCGCCCCAATCTTATTGAAGAGGCCTATGAGGTGGTTGAGGCCATTGACCTTGACAGCCCTGAAATGCTCCGGGAGGAGTTGGGCGACCTGCTGTTGCAGATTATCTTTCACAGCAGGATGGAAAATGAAAAGGGGAGCTTTTCATTGGACGATGTCGCGAATGACATCTGTGTAAAGCTTGTGCAGAGACACCCCCACGTTTTTGGCACGGTCCAGGTGGACAGTGTTGAACAGGTCCTTGACAACTGGGATGCCATCAAGGCTCGACAGAAAGATACCCAAGGGGTTGATACCCTGAGAGCCGTCCCAAAAGTGTTCCCATCCCTTATGCGGGCCCAAAAGGTGGCCAAACGCGCCGGTAAGCTTGGGTTCGGCCACAGTCAGGCCCAAGGATACCTGGAGGACGCTAAGAACGCTGTCCTTGCGCTGGAAAGATGGATAATGGAGGGTGAACAGGGACAAGCTACGGAAGAGTTGGGAAATCTTCTTTTTTCATCAGCCAATATAGCTCGTTTTATTGGGATAGAATCTGAAGAATGCTTGGAGAAAAAAACCGACGCTTTTATCCTTGAGGTGGACGCGGCGGAGAGCCGAGCGGCATCAGTGGGGTCTTCATTTTTGGAACAGGATGAGTCCCAGTAGTCGAGCGTTGGAGTACAACAGAGGGTGAAACTCAATCTTACAAAGGAAAATGTATGGAGGAATGTTCAAATGACAAAGACAGAGCTAATTAGCGCCGTGGCTGAGAAGACCGGCCTCACCAAGAAGGACGCAGACAAAGCAGTGAATTCCGTATTTGAGTCTATTTCTGAGGCGTTGGCCGCTAGCGACAAGGTATCTCTGGTAGGCTTCGGCACTTTTGAGGTTCGTGAGCGTGCTGCCCGCAAGGGCCACAATCCTCGCACCAAGGAGCCTATTGACATCCCTGCCTCTCAACTACCTGTGTTTAAGGCCGGTAAAGGACTTAAAGAGGCGGTTGCGAAGTAATTGTTCTGCGCAATATAAAAAGCCGGCATGAAATATGCGGGCTTTTTTCTTACATACTTTTTAGAAAGGGAGGCTCATATGAGACTGGATAAGTACCTGAAAGTGACCCGCTTGATCAAGAGAAGAACTATTGCCAACGAGGCCTGTGACGCTGGAAGAATACTGGTCAACGGCAAAGTGGCAAGGGCATCGTATGATGTGAAGGTTGGGGACAAGATAGAGATTCAAATGGGACAAAGGCCCTTGAAAGTACAAGTGCTAAAGGTCAGCGAACACGCCACCAAGGAGGATGCGGCCACCAACTATCAGGTGGTTGATTGATAAATATATTTTGAAAAATTCGCGGATTGAATAGGTTCATTTTTGCTTGTGGCGTGGGCGGTAAGCCCCCAATTTCTTCAAAGGGGGCATGATCAATTTCAAAATAATGCTGGTCATCAAGCCCATGCCCACTCCGGAGAGAAGCAAAACCGGCAGATATGCCAGTACTGCGGGGAGGCTCCAGTTCATATAGAGCATCACCACCACAATCTGTCCAAGGTTATGGCTGATGGCTCCGGCAATACTGAGCAGCATGTAGGAGAGCTCCCACTTTTTCGGCAAGGTTAGCAGGAGCATCACGGTCACAGATAAAACGCCCCCTGCCAAGCTGAGCCAGGAGGAGACCATGCCCCGGGTCAACAGCACGAACAGAGCCTTGAGAAAGGCTAGCGCATAAGCATGTGGCCCGCCTAAAAAGAACAGGCAATACATAGTGACTATGTTGGATAGCCCCACGCGCACACCGGGAATCACCTCAAAGGCGGAGAGGACCATATTTTCGATAAAGGTCAGGGTCAGCGCCAACGCAAAAAGCAGTCCCATCACGGTAGCTTTTTTCGTGGCAGCCGCCGATTGCGTCCGCAGGGTCTCTTTTTTCCCGGCCATGGAACCTCCTTTAAAATGCAAAAGCGGCAGGTGAGGGTTCTAAGTGGAATGCGGTCATGACCATATTCCCTTTTTTAGAACTGCCTTAGACGTAAATAAATGTGAATTCCTTTAGGCTGTCATTTGGGGTAAAGATATCCTTTAGCCTTTTGGAGATATAGACATTGTAGTCCGTATCCACGGCGATAAAGTCAAAATGCTCATTTTCTCCCCGCTCCTCCAAGGCCAACAAATGCTCCTTACCCATGACAAAGAGGTAGGTGGATAAAAACTCCGCCTCACTGCCGCTCTGGCAGATGATGGAGACGGAGATCAGATCCGTCTGGGCAGGGGAGGCGGTGGAGGGATCAAAGATGTGGTGGTAACGGACTCCGTTCGCTTCAAAGTACCGCTCATAATCCCCGGAGGTGGAGATGATGACATCGGTGATGTCCAGGTAACCGATAATGCTGCTTTCGCTCCCTCTGGGGTTGCGGATGCCGATGGAAAAGTGGTCTTTGTTTTCCTGAGGCTGGCCCATGGCCAGAATATTCCCCCCCACCGAGAGGATGTAGCCCTGAAAACCATATGGGGCAAGGCGCTCCCGGATCACGTCGCAAAGCGCCCCCTTCGCAATAGCGCCCAGGTCGACCATCATCCCCTCCCGGGCCAACATGACGGCCCGATCCTCTTCTCGAAATAGAATATCCTGATAATTTACCAAGGCGCTCAATTCCGCGAGTTCTTCGCCGCCCGGAATCCGGGGGCTGGAGGAATGAATGCCCCACGCCAGCGTTACCGGGGCGATGGTGATGTCAAATACCCCTGCGGAAAGACGGCCGTAGTTATAGCTGAGGGAAAGAAGGTCAAAAACATCCCCCGGAACTTGAACGTAATCCCTGCCCGCCTGCTGGTTAATGAGGCTGATGTAGGAATCCTCTACATAAAGGGAAAGGGCGTTTTCATATCCCTCCATGATTACATAGGCCTCGTCCAATACGTCTTGGGCCAGGGCCTGGTCGCTGTCATAGATTTGCTGGGTGACTAGGGTACTCATTAAAAACTTGCTGCCAGTTACAGGTTGGATGGGTTCCGGCTCTTCATAGAGCCACTGGTACAATACCAGTGCAATGATGGCAAAAGCCAGCATTCCAATGACAATATATAAAGAGGAATGTCTTTTCACAAAAACCCCCGATATCCTATATTTTCCATTATTTTTCCACAGGAATAAAGAAAGTATACCATAGATTATAACCAATCTATGGTATACTTTCAATAATCTATGGATTTCTTACTCAATAAAGGCAGCGTGAAGAGCAGTGACGGCCCGGTCGGCATCCTTTTGGTCAATAAGGACGCTGATTTTAATCTCGCTGGTGGAAATGGTTTGAATATTGATGCCGCTCTCCCCGAGAGCCTCGAACATCTTTGCGGCCACGCCGGCGTGGGACTGCATGCCCGCGCCCACAATGGAAACTTTGGACAAATTGTCGTCGCGGGTGATATGGGCCTCGATCCCCAGAGTGGGAAGCAGCTCATCCAAGGCGGCCAAAGCGGTTTCCACGACGCTGTGGGTGACGGTAAAGCTCATGTCCATTTTGTTGTCCCGGGCAGCGGTCTGAACGATAATATCCACATTGACTTTTTTGGCCCCTAAGGTGGAGAATATTTTAAAGGCAATGCCCGGTACATTGTTAACATCCTTGACGGTTATGCGCACACAGTCGTTGTCCTTGGTGATTCCTTTGATCAGCATTTTCTCCATCTTTGCGACCTCCTTAACCAGAGTCCCTGGAACCTGTTTCAGGCTTGAGAGAACCTCCAGCTTTATATTGTACTTCTTTGCCATCTCCACTGAGCGGTTGGACAAAACCTGGGCCCCCAGGGAGGACAGCTCTAACATTTCATTAAAGGTGATCTCTCCCAGCTTTTTAGCGTTTTTCACCAAGCGGGGATCGGCAGTGTAGACTCCGTCTACATCGGTATAAATTTGACAGACATCGGCGTTTAAAGCCGCAGCGATGGCGACAGCCGAGGTATCTGAACCCCCGCGGCCTAAGGTGGTGATGTCATCGTTGCGGTTGATGCCTTGGAACCCAGCCACAATGACAATCTTCCGCTTTTCCACCTCACTTTTGAGCCGCTCGGTGTCGATGCGGCGGATGCGGGCGTTGGTATGGGTTCGGTCGGTGAGAAATCCGGCTTGCCAGCCAGTCATGGATACCACCGGAAAACCCATCTTTTCGATAGCCATGGCCAGCAAGGAGATGGTGATCTGCTCCCCAGTTGCTAAAAGCATATCCAATTCCCGCTTTGATGGATTATCATTAATTTCCGCCGCTTTGCTTAGCAAATCATCGGTTGTATCCCCTTGAGCGGAAACCACTACGATGACATCGTTGTTATTCTTATAGGTTTCGGTAATAATATTGGCGACATTGCGGATGCGGTCAGCATCCCGTACTGAGGTTCCGCCAAATTTCTGAACCATTAACCCCATTTTACCCCTCCTAATTTATATCTGCCAGTGCATAATAAAAATAAGCTATACAATCGTTAAGGCGCCGGATTGATATGTCAGTCTTATGAATAAACGAGCGTTTTGTGGTGAAAGCTTTGTCATATATATTTTTAAGCAAACAGAAATCCTTATCAAGGAATAGATATCCGCATTGCTTATCCTTTTGGAATGTTTTCTAAAGTTGCCTAAAAAATGCTTGCGGCATCATATAATTGAGATAATTATTGTTTATATATAAGATAATAATATAATATTGCGGGCGTTCCATCATATGTAAAACAACCGCCGGCTGCCAATAGATAAACCGCTTACTATCTTACCTTATGGAAGCAAAAAATGCAATATTGATTTTTTAATCCTGCAATATTTTTAAACTTTTTGTTACGTCCTTGTTATAAATGTTAAGTATAGTATAATATAAATATAGATGCTGAATACTGCGGTAATTGAGGCAAACTTTTGTATGAATAAGTAAACTGGGGTATAAGTGACAGAATATTAGGAGGATGGTCGATGAACAAGGAGAAGACTGAAAAGAAAAGAGCCTTTATAATCGACGTGCTGTATTTGGTGGTCGTAATGGCTATTGTCGTCTTCCTCTTTCGCTATGTTGTTCCCTTTTTGATGCCATTTATCGTGGGCTTTGTTATCGCTTACCTCCTAAAGCCCATTATCAATTTTTTATCCAGGAAGACCAGGATCAACCGGCGTGTGGTGGCTTGTTTTATTGTACTGCTGGCGTATGCGCTGGTGGTGCTGCTGCTCTGGCTGCTTGGCAGCAAGATTTATTACACGGTCGTCCAAATGGGGGAGGACGATTACTTCAACCGGGTATTCCAGGAAACTATTTTGCCCACTGTCAACAGCATCACTCAGTTTGTAACCAAAACCATCGAGAATTTTTCTCCTAACGCCGTGGAACAAATTTATGGGATGAGCAGCCAGATTTTGGATTGGCTGTATTCGCTGGTCACCTCCCTGGGGTCCTGGGCGGGTAATTTGGTAAAGGACGCATTGACAGGGCTGCCCGGGCTGCTGACTACCCTGATGTTTGCTATTATGTCTTCGGTCTTTCTCACCATGGACTACAAGACGGTTTCCTCTTTCATTGTCAAGCAATTTCCTCCCAAGTACCGGGAATATATTTTTGATTTTAAAAAGTACTTGACCAACACGGCTTTCCGCTATTTCAGGGCCATTCTTGTTCTGATGCTGATCACCTTTACGGAGTTATGCATTGGACTGCTGATCTTACGGGTCGACAACGCCATTGGCTTAGCGGCTTTGATTGCCTTGGGGGACGCTCTGCCCGTTTTGGGAACGGGAGGCATGATGATTCCCTGGATGTTTGTGGAGGTAATTAAAGGGAACTACTCCTTGGCTATTGGGCTGGCTGTCGTCTATGCCATCATTACCCTTATCCGCAATTTTCTGGAACCTAAGGTGGTGGGCCAATCCTTGGGATTGCACCCCATTGTATCCTTGCTGAGCATCTATTTAGGGCTAAAATTTATGGGTATCTTTGGGATGATCATTATGCCGATTGTGGCCATCATCATTATCAATTTCCAAGAATCCGGCAAGGTTACCTTCTGGAAGTAACAGATTTATCGGCGGATGAAGGAAATCCTAGGGGAGTATCCCTGGTATATGGGGGCAAAACTGTAACTTTTTATGGTTTGCTATTGCAAAACCGGACATAAATATGTAAAATGATAAAGTAGATTAATAGGATCAATAAGAGAGGGGACTGACCCACATGTCAAACAGGCTATTTCAAAGCGTAATTCATCAAATGCGCGATTCCATAGACCGGACCATTGGCGTGGTAGATGAAACCCTTACGGTAGTTGCCTGTAGTGAGCTTTCCAAGGTTGGCGAAGCTAATTATGTGGCTGCGGACCTGGGTGAAGTGAATGACATTTTTGAGCGGGATGGATACACATACAAATCCTTTGGCTCTTCCTCGAAACCTGAATACGCGGTTTTTGTTGAGGGGATCGATGCGCAGGCCAGAATTTTCACGTCTATTTTAGCGGTATCCCTCTCCAATATTAAGCAGTACTACGATGAGAAATATGACCGGACTAACTTTATCAAGAATGTTATTCTGGACAACATTCTGCCTGGGGACATTTATGTTAAAGCCCGGGAGCTTCACTTTAACAACGGTGTTAACAGAGTGGTCTTTTTGATACGCGTCTTGTCGGTGAACGATATCTCAGTTTATGATATTATCCAAAATCTTTTTCCGGACAAGCAAAAGGACTTTGTTTTCAACATTAGTGAAACCGATATCGTATTGGTCAAGGAGATTAAGCAGAACATTGAATCAAAGGATTTGGAAAAGCTGGCCAGTTCCATTGTGGACACCCTGTCCAGTGAGTTTTACACGCCCGCAGTGGTGGGTATCGGTACTGTGGTTCAAAACATCAAGGATTTGGCCAAATCCTTTAAGGAAGCTCAGGTGGCCCTGGAAGTAGGCAAGGTCTTTGATACGGAAAAGAGCATCATTAACTACGACAACCTGGGTATCGCCAGGCTGATCTACCAGCTTCCCACTACATTGTGCGATATGTTTTTAAAAGAAGTTTTTAAGAAGGGGTCCATTGAATCCCTGGATCAGGAAACCTTATTTACCATCCAACGCTTCTTTGAGAACAACCTCAACGTTTCCGAGACCTCCAGGAAACTTTTTGTGCACCGGAATACCTTGGTTTACCGCCTGGAGAAAATCAAAAAGCTCACCGGCCTTGATCTCCGTGAATTTGACCATGCCATTATCTTTAAAGTAGCTTTGATGGTGAAAAAGTATCTGACTACCAATCCAGTGAAATATTAATATGTTCTCTATGACATTCTAATTTGTCGACAAAGCAGGCAGTTGAAGGACTGCCTTTTGTTGCGGCCAAGAATTGGCGAAATCTGCAATACAGCAGATTTTAGACAAAAACTGCTGTTATGAATCCCTATGATACTCTACGTTTTGACAGAGTGACTTTCTCATCATTACAGAATAGATGCCTTAGTGACGAAGATGCATTAATGGAATAGAAGGGTGATGTGAAATTTGATAAAAATGACCAATGTGAATAAGACATATCCTAACGGCACTCAGGCCTTAAAGAATGTCAATCTCACTATACAGGACGGAGAGTTTGTGTTTATTGTGGGACCCTCCGGCGCGGGGAAAAGCACCTTGATCAAGATGCTGCTCAATGAGGAGCTTCCCACCACGGGCCGCATTATGGTAAATAATTTTGAACTCTCTGCCATTAAACGCAGAAAGGTGCCCATGCTTCGGCGCTCTATAGGAGTGGTTTTTCAGGATTTTCGGCTGATTCCCACTATGAATGTCTATGACAATGTGGCTTTTGCCTTAAGGGTAACCAATGTCACAACCCGGGAGATTCGCCGGCGGGTACCATACATACTCAATTTGGTGGGACTGGCTCACAAGGCCAAGGCTATGCCCGAACAAATTTCCGGCGGCGAACAACAGAGAGTGGCGCTGGCTAGGGCGCTGGTTAATAACCCATCCCTGATTATTGCCGATGAGCCTACCGGCAATATTGATCCTGAGATGACCTATGAAATCATGGAGTTGATGATTGAGATCAACAAGGTGGGGACCACCATCCTGATGGTAACCCATGAGCATGATCTGGTGACCCATTTTCATAAAAGGGTAATTGCCATTGACGGCGGCGCTGTGGTCTCCGATATGCCCGAGAACAGGAGGCGCGCATGACTGGAAGTAGTTTTCGATATTTGATGAAAGAAGGCGCCAGAAGTATCTGGTCAAACCGGATGATGTCGGTGGCGTCTATCCTGGTTTCACTGGCTTGCCTGTTGCTGATTGGCGGCTCCATCCTCGTAGTGGTCAACATTAACAGTTTTTTGGACGCTATTGAGGGGCAGAACGAAATGTCCATTTTTTTGGACGAGGGCCTGGGCGAGATTGAAATCAACAATATCCGCACCGACCTGGAGCGGATTGAGTGGGTGGAAGACATTGTCTTTATCTCCAGCGAGGAGGCACTCGCTTCCTTGAAGGACGACAGCAATTACGGCGCTTTGCTGGACGGCCTGGAAGGGGAGAAGAACCCCCTGCCGGCAACATTCCGGATTACCCTCAACAACATCTCCAAGACGGCGGAGGTCAAGGACCTTATGGAAAGGTCGGTGGGAGTGGATGAGGTCAGAGCGGCCACCTATGTGGCGGATATCCTGACCAAGGTGCGCAATGGCATCTCTATTGGCGGTTCGACAATTGTGCTGCTCCTGGTTGTGGTTTCTCTGGTTATCACAGCCAACACCATCAAGCTCACCGTATTCAACCGCCGCAAGGAAATAAATATTATGAAATTTGTGGGCGCCACAGATGGCTTTATCCGGTTGCCGTTTATTGTAGAGGGTATACTGTTGGGCTTGGTTTCCTCGGTATTGGCTTATTTCGTGACCTGGGGCTACTACACATATATTGTGAACTGGACACAGGTGGCCTGGGGGTCAGGGAGTCTGGGCAATCTGATTGGCAGTCTCGTACCCTTTATTGAAATAGCGCCCTACCTGCTAATGGGTTTTATAGTGGGGGGCTTATGCACAGGAGCAGTGGGCAGTTTGCTCTTTGTGCGCAAACATTTGAAGGTATAAGGGGGTATTGGCGTGATAAGGAAAAAGAAGGGATTATACCGTATTCTAATCTCTCTGGTTGCAGCAGTTACCTTGCTGGTGTGCCTTAATTCGGGCAGCGTTTATGCCAAATCCAATGCATCCAGCAGTGCGTCCGCCAACTCCAGTAAGACTGACCTGGAAGATAAGCTTGCGAGTCTAAAAGAGGAAGCCACGAAGATCAAAGAGGAGCTTAATCAGATAGCCGCGGAGAAAAAATCCGTGCAGGCCAATATGGAGCTGATTGACCAGCAGGTTCGTAACGTGGAGGAACAGATCTCCATAATCGACCAACAGATTGCCGACGCTGACGCGGAGATTGCCCTGCTGGAGAATGAGATTGAGCAGAAGGAAGTCGAGATTGCGATAAAAGAGCAGGATATAAAGGTCAAGCAGGATGAGTATGACGCCCAGTTCCTGTTGTTCCAGGAACGCTTGGTGGCTCAATATAAAGCGGGTACCGCCACCAGCCTGGAGTTGCTTTTAGGCGCGGAAAGTTTCAGTGCTTACCTTGAAAATTCAGAATATTTGAAACGGGTGGCCAATCAAGACCGCAATAACATGAATTCCCTGCTTCTGATCAAGGAGCAGATTGAAGAGGATAAGCAGCAGATTGAGAATGAAAAAGCTGATATAGAGGATCACAAGGCCACGGTGGAACAAACCAAAGCCGCCGCCGAATCCAAACGGCAGGATCAGCAAGTTTTGAAATCGGAACTTAATTCTTTGCACAACGACGCTCAGACACAAATCAATCAATTGGAAGAGCAAGAAAATCAGGCCAAAATGGAATACGAGGCCACAACGGATGAGATGCAAAAGGTGGAGAATGAGATTCAGGCTTTGATTCGCCAGAATGCCAGCTCCCAAAATTCTCCTTATATTGGCGGCCAGCTCAGTTGGCCGGTGCCGGGCTATTACGTGATCTCCTGCGGATGGATGGGATATGCGGGCCACACCGGTATGGATATTACAGGTTCCTCCAGTGGAGCTATCAGTGGAGCGCCGTTTTATGCCGCCGGTCCAGGTACGGTAATTGCCGTTGTCCGCGGTTACACCGGTTACGGCCATTATGTGATTGTGGACCATGGCGGCGGCACTACTACACTCTACGCCCATGCCAGTGCCATTTATGTGGAGAAGGGGCAGGCGGTGAACACCAGCACGGCTTTAGGCGCGGTAGGCAGCACAGGCAATTCTTCCGGTCCGCATTTGCACTTTGAGGTTCGCATCAACGGCGGCGCCGTGAACCCGGTACCCTATGTGAAGGGATAGCTTGTTCATAATTTATTCACAAAATTTAAACAGCGCGGGAATTGTAATTTCATTGGATTTCATGTATGATAGGTGGAAGAGTGAAATATATGTGTACATGCTGTTTAATAAGAGCGCGGATGTTTTTCCTCCGGTTTTTAAGGAAGCTTTAGGGACCTATTTATTAAGGACAACGGGGAATGAAATTTTATCGTCACACCTCATTTCATTCCCTTCCTTTTTACTAAAACTTGCTTTAGGTGGATGAATAAGATAAGATTGGGCGCGGCGTAGAACCGGGCCCAATTTACTAGGCGCATAAGGGGAGAACTTATGAGAAAGAAAATAACATTAGGCGCGGCCATCACTTTTTGTATTATCACTGCTGCCGTTGTCTTTTCCGTGACTACCGTGTTTTCCATGCAGATATACAACAATATTGTAAGAAACGTCAGTGAACGTGAGGCCATATATAAGAAGCTGGCTGAAATTGACCATATTGTCCGGGATAAATATATCTTTGACATTGACGAAACAACGTTGTTGGATAAAATCTGTGAAGGCTATATGTCCGGATTGGGCAATGATTACAGCTATTACATGACCGAAGAGGAATACAATGAGAGCAATCTCTCCTATGGCGGCCAAACCATAGGCATCGGCATTGAGCAAATCCGTGTTGATGGCTATATCAAAATCCTGGAGGTATATAAGGGAACCCCTGCGGAGGCTGCCGGACTGCAGGCCAATGATTTGATTATCAGGGTGGATGATTTGGATGTCACCGACAGTACTTACATAGAGGCTGTGAGTATCTTAGGCTCCGGGGAGGAGGAGTCAATGGTGAGCATTACCTACCGCCGTGATCTGGAAGATACCAGTATTGAAATCACAAGGGCGAGGTTTGAGACCCCTACGGTCAAATACAGGGTGATTGTAAACAATGATGGGACATCCACGGGACTGATCAAGATTACCCGCTTTAACGACAATACCTATACTCAATTTAGCGAGGCCATAGATGAGTTGACAATGGCCGGTGTGTCGGGGTTGATTTTTGATGTGCGGGATAACCCTGGCGGTACGCTTAAGCCCACAGCGGATATGTTGGATATGTTGCTTCCAGTAGGCCCCATTATCCTGGCTACCGATAGTGATGAGAATACGGAGGTGCTCTACCAGTCAGGCGAATCCGAGATCAATCTGCCGATGGTCATTATTGCCAACAGTGAAACTGCTTCAGCTGCTGAATTGTTTACCATAGCGTTGCTGGATTATGATAAGGCGGTGCTGGTGGGAGGTCAAACCCATGGCAAATGGACTATGCAGACCATCCGCAAGCTCAATGACGGTTCAGCCATCCGGCTGACCACCCACACATATAAATCCGCCAAGACCCTCACTGTGGATGGGGAGGGAATCATCCCCTCCGTAGAGGTCATTTCGGAGCCTGATGAAGAGCAATCCCGCCATCAGACTGCTTTTGCCGGTCTCAATGAATATAATGACCGGCAATTAAGGGTGGCTATGGAGACATTGGAAACCATTAAGACCAATCAAGGGTATCCCTTGCCGGAGGACGCGTCCTCCGACCCCGGGGATCTTCTCACAGACCCTGATGGGAGCGCTGAGACAGGCAGTGAAGACAGTCAGCCTGCCGATGTAAGCAATTAAAGCATAAAAAAATGCATTGGCTCACCTAGCCAATGCATTTTTTTATGTTATTCTGTAGATTTGAGGGCTTCTACCATATTAATCTTTTTCAAGCGGAAGTGCATGGCGATATTGACCGCCAAGGCAAAGACAAAGGTAAGCGCCGCAGATAAGATATAGCTCTCAACCTGAATATTGCGGCCAAACATAATGGCCTCCACCTCCGTGGTGGTCACCACAAACCGGCAAAGGAAGATGCCGATTCCTAAGCCTAACAGGGTGCCTATCAACGTGAGGATGAAATTTTCCCTCCCGATATAACCGGTCACTTCACCGTTATAGAAGCCCAGCACCTTTATAGTGGACAGCTCCCTCATCCGTTCCGAAATGTTGATGGTGGTCAGGTTGTAGAGAACCACAAAGGCCAGCAACGCCGCTGAGACAATCAGCACATAGACGATCATATTCAAGCTGCTGAGCAGATCGGTGTACTGTTGGCGCAAGTTTGCGGTCAAAGAGGCCTGGCGCACATAGCTCATGCCGTTTAACGATTCCGCCACCAAGTCGATATCTTCAGGGTCCTCTGTGGGGAACTGAATCATGATACTGGTGTAGTTCGGGACGCTGCCAAAGTATTGGCTGTAGATATATTCCCCCATGTATACGTAGTGGTTGACATAGTTTTCGGTGATCCCAGTGACATTGGCCATATATTGGTTGGCGCCGTCATATAGGGCAATGGTATCTCCGACGCCCACCCCTAGCAGTGAGGCCAGCTTTTCTGTAATGATGACGCTGGTGGGGGTGAATTCAATGGGTTCATGGGTAACCCTGTCACGGAAAGTGATAAAATTCTCAATGTGGTCCCCCTCCCGTCCCACCATTAAGGCGACGTCCTCATTGTTGCCGCCGTTGTATGCAGTGACGCTCTGCTGATAGATATAGAGGCCGTTGGCAGTATAATTGCTCAAGATGGCGTTCAGCGCCATATGCTGGTATTCATCTGTATCCTCGTCAATAATAATAGTCATGTCGTAATGAAATAGTTCATCAAACTGCAAATCCACAATATCCGTCAGGGCATTTCGTAGGCCAAAGCCTGTAAGCATAAGGGCTGCGCAGCCTGTGATGCCGATCAACGTCATAAACATACGCTTCTTGTAACGGAACAGATTGCGGGCGGTGACCTTTTGGTTAAAGCCCATATGCTTCCAAAGGAAACCAATTCGCTCCAGCAATATCCGCTTGCCGCCTTTGGGGGATTTGGGCCGCATTAGAACTGCCGGCAATGCCTTTAGCTCGTGGCGGCAGGCGTACCACGCGGCAAAGGTGGTGCACATAAGGGCGACAAGGGTGGTGAGAAGGGCCAGATCCAAGCGGAAAGGCGTCACCGGATCGGGCATATTGTACAGGATACCATAAGCTCTCATAATAACCGCAGGAAATACCTTAAAGCCTATACCTAAGCCGACAATACATCCCAAAAGGGTAGCGGTAAAGGCATAGTGAATGTACTTCATAATGATAGACGCGTTGCTGTATCCCAATGCCTTATAAATTCCAATAACGGTGGTTTCCTCCTCCACCATACGGGTCATGGCCGTCAAGCAGACCAGCGCGGCCACCAGGATAAAGAGGAGAGGGAACACAAGCGCTATAGCGTCAATCCGGTTGGCGTTGGCGGCATACTGCTGATAGGTGGGGTTGACATTCCGGTCGTAAATGTAATAATTAATCCGCTCCATTCGGGATAATTCCCGGTTGGCCTCTTGAATTTTAGAGGTAAGATTGGCCATAGTCTCCGCAGCTTCTTCAATTAAAGCTTCAGCCGTTTCAACAACTATTTGGGCGTCCGCTATGGCCTGCTCCCGCAGCTCATGGACCTCCCGGGCCTCGGCCAAAACCTCCTCAGCTTCCTGAATGGATTGCCGTTCATCCGCGATCTCCAGCAAAGCCGCGGCGGCATTATTTTTATCGGATTCGTGTTGCGCCATGCGCACCGCCAAATCGTCGTTGCGGGCCTGCCAATCCTCCAATTCCTGATCCAACTGGCTTCTGATTGCCTGAAGTTCCTCATCGCTTAGAGGGGGATTTTCCATGGCTGCGTACATAGAGTGTTGATTGTTCCACTCCGCATCCCGCTGCTCCCAATCCGCTCTTTCCCGGGCCAGGGTATCCTGTTCCCGGGCAAAACCCGCTTCAATGGCTGGGGCATTGGAGACGGCGTTGTTGACCTCCTGCTCCCTGGCATTAACCGTTGCGGTACGGGCGTTGACATCGCTTTCTAATGCGGCTAAATCCTGGGCGCTTACAGAGGCCACAGCCTGAGCCTCATCCAGTATGGACTGAGCCGCCGCAAGGTTTTCCTGCTCCGCAGCCAGCGTATCACTGGAGCTGGCATACGCCGCTTCCATCTCTTCAATGGCGGCTTGCGGAACCTTTACCAGGCGCGTATAGCGGTCAAGCACATTCTCCGTCAATAGCCTATACACGGAGTCTACCTTTTCGTTCGTTGCCTCCAGGTAATCGTCGCTGAAGGAGGACAACGCATCGCTTTCAACGAAATGTATGTATACCTCGGTGTAATATTCAAAGGCAAAGGCCTCGGGCATTAGCAGAATGAAGCCGTCGGAATTGCCGTTGCCAATGGCGCTGTAGTCTCGGTCATTGCTTATGTAGAGAGGGGAGGTGACTGTTCCTACCACAGTAAAGGCAGTCCGGGTGAGAATATTGGAAGTGTTGGATTCCTTTAAATAAAATTCAATGGTATCGCCAATATTAAACAAGTCTCCAAGGGCCGTATGGTCTACAACGCATTCATCCGCGGCTTCCGGAAAGCGTCCTGTGACTAAATCAGGGATGTTGACCCCCTCTGGGTCTGGGGAATAGGACATGGCCCGCACATTACTGCCGGTGGGGCGGACAAAAAGGTCAGCGGAATAGCTGCCGGTGACGCCAGTGACATATGGCATAGTGCCAATAAGTTCTATATCGCCGTCGTCTAATCCGTAATTGCCGGTCACCTTTAAATCCATCAAGCGGTTGTTGCTGTAGTATTCATCGGCAGTCTGGCGCATATCAGAGCCTGTAGAGCGCAGGCCTGCGTAAAAACCCGCGCCGATGGCAATAATCAATAGGATCGAGGCAAACCGTCCAAAGGATGTTTTAATTGCTCGTATGTAATCTTTATATATTGGGGCCATTATGCATCACCACTCAATCTCTGCTACCGGCTTAGGCACCGGATTGACGCGGCTGCTCCGAACCTTGCCGTTGTTGATCTCAATAATCCTGTCGGCCATAGGTGCGATAGCTTGGTTGTGGGTGATGACGACTACAGTGGTTCCGGTGGTTTTACAGGTCTCCTGGAGCAGTGCCAGGATCGTTTTACCTGTGTTGTAGTCCAGGGCGCCTGTAGGCTCATCACAAAGGAGCAGCTTGGGCCTTTTTGCGAGTGCTCTGGCAATGGCAACCCGCTGCTGCTCACCGCCGGATAAGGCTGCGGGAAAATTGTTTAACCTGTCGGCAAGGCCCACATTTTCTAAAACCTCTTTGGGGGATAGGGTGTCAGACTTAATTTGTGAAGCCAGTTCCACATTTTCCAAAGCGGTCAGATTGGGGACCAGATTATAAAACTGAAAGACAAAGCCCACTTCCTCGCGACGGTATTTTGTCAACCGCTTTGCGTCATATCCGCCTATATTTTCCCCATCCACAAAAATGCTGCCTTCATTGCAAACGTCCATTCCGCCTAAAATGTTTAAGACGGTTGTTTTGCCCGCGCCGGATGGGCCGACGATCACCGCAAATTCACCTTTTTCCATTTCAAAAGTGATTCCATCGGCTGCGGTGATTGTCACATCGCCCATTTGATAACGTTTGATTACATTTTCAAATGCAACAAAACCGGCCAAAAAAATTCCTCCTTTAGTGTTAACATGCCTACATCACAGCACATATTAATTTTTATTCTGACATTCTGTTTCAATAGTAGTATGCATTTGGGAATTAGTCAAGAAAAAGCTAATTGGGTATAAAAAAATAGGGAATTATCACATATTTTTACAGTTTATTTGTATTTTTGTTTTTAACTTGACAGTATATGGATTATTTTGTATAATACAACCAAAAGCGGTATCACTTTTTTGCTTACTATATCAAAACGAATGTTCAGATGGGGTTAAAAAAGCTACTGCTAAAAAAATTTGAGCTATAGAGAGGACACAGAAATGATGAAAAAATTTCTTCCTATACTTATGATTATTGTGCTGATGACAATTTTGTTGGTTGGTTGCACCGGAAATGAGGGAGCCTCTTCCGTGCCTGAATCAACGCCGGAGTCCGGTGAATCCGATGAAACAGATGAGTCCGGTGGCGGAGAGCCTGAGGCGCCGGAGGATAAAGATATTGTGAACCTGGCAATTCTAAAAGGCCCCACAGGCATAGGCGCCGCCAACTTACTTGAGAAGAATGCGGGCGGCGTCGCGGTAAACGAATATAATGTAACGGTGGCCGGCGCCCCGGATGAAATTAACGCAAAGCTGATTTCAGGGGAGCTGGATATAGCTGCGGTGCCCACCAATGTGGCCAGCCTTTTATATAACCGGACAGATGGGGAGATTCAGATTCTTGCTGTCAATACCCTGGGTGTGCTCCACATCGTGTCCTCCGATCCCACCATTGAATCTGTGGGGGATTTGGAGGGCAGAACGATCGTCTCAGCCGGTCAAGGCGCTATTCCGGAGTATGCCATTGACTTCATATTGAAGCAAAACGGCGTTGAGGCGGATATAGAGTATAAAGCGGAGCATTCCGAGGTGGCCTCCCTATTCCTGGCAGGAGAGGCTGATGTGGTTTTGGTACCGGAGCCCTTTGTGACCCAAATATTGAATCAGAGTGAGGAAGCGTGGGCTGTGCTGGATTTAACCGAGGAATGGAACAAGGTGGCTGAGGATTCCATCCTGACCATGGGCTGTGTTGTGGTGCGCCGTGAATTTGCCGAAAACCACAAGGAGGCTGTGGATCAGTTCCTCACGGAGTATGCTGAATCCATTGACCAAGCCAACAACGACATCGGAACCACAGCTCAAATATGTGAGCGCTACGACATTATCGCTGCGGCAGTGGCGGAAAAGGCTATTCCCAATTGCAATATTGTGTATGTTGACGGCAGTGGCATGGCCCGGCAGGTGGGTGGATTCCTGGAGGTGCTGTATGAGGCCAACCCGGAATCTGTTGGCGGAACTCTTCCCAGCGACGATTTTTATTATGTGAAGTAAGATGACAAACAGTAAGTTTCTCAGAAAAATGATCCGGTGGTTTTTAATCACCGGATTTTGGTTATTGGTGTGGCAGACCGCCTATTTGGCCATAGGAAAGGATGTGCTGCTGGCCTCGCCAAAGGCGGTAGCCATCCGGGTTATGGAACTCTCCCGGACCGCCGCCTTTTGGATTGCTGTCGCCAATTCCCTCAGCCGGATCATGTGCGGATTTTTGCTGGCTTTGGCGGTAGGCGCATTGCTCGCGGTGCTGGCCCACTTTGTTCCTGTAATCAGGCTGCTGCTTCATCCTATCATTGGCGTGGTGAAGTCCACGCCGGTGGCATCCTTTATTATCCTTGCGTTGGTATTTATCCGGTCCACGAGGTTGGCCGTCTTTATCCCCTTCCTCATGGTATTTCCCTTGGTGTGGACCAATATTATTGAAGGGCTGGAGCAGGTTGACCAAAAACTGTTGGAGATGGCCAAAATCTACCGGATTTCCAGGCCGGCCCGGCTGCGTCACATTTATCTGCCCGCCGCCGCACCCTACCTCATTGCGTCCTGCCGGGTGGGCGTCGGCTTTGCGTGGAAGTCCGGAATCGCCGCCGAAGTGCTTGGGGTTACCCGCGACACCATTGGCGGGATGCTGTACAACTCCAAAATCTATCTGCTTACGCTGGACCAGTATGCCTGGACGGCGGTGGTCATTGTGCTGAGCATCCTGCTGGAGCGGGTTGTGATGCTGTTGATCCATTTGTTTACAAGAAAAAGACGCCGCCGGGGGGAGGAAAACGGGGCCCATGAAGATTGAGATGAGGGATATCGTTAAAACATTTGGCGATAAACAGGTGCTGAAGGGCATCAATTTTACAGTGGATCAACCGGGGATCCACTGTATCTCCGGGCCCTCCGGCAGCGGGAAGACAACGCTGCTTTATATCCTTATGGGATTGCTGGCGCCTGACCAGGGGCAAGTGCTGGGGACGGAGCATATCCGTTTCTCACCGGTTTTTGCCGAGGACCGTCTTCTGCCCACGCTCACGGTATATGAAAATGTGCTGCTGGTGGCTGGGGACCAGCAGCGTTCCCGACATTATTTGTCGGCGTTGGGGTTGGGGGAGGGGATGGATCTGTATCCCAAGGCCCTCTCCACCGGCATGAAGCGCAGAGCGGCTCTTGCTAGGGCCCTGGCCTATGGCGGGGATGTTTTGGTGTTGGATGAGCCCTTTAAAGGGCTGGACGATCAGATTAAAAGCGAAGCCCTTGACCTGATTCAATCGGTAGGCGAGAAATCCTTTGTGGTTTTTGTCAGCCATGACATTGAAATGATGCATTCTATCGGCGTACAAGTGCTTAACCTGATATAATAGCTGGCTGATAATCCGCTTGATTCTTTCTTAAAGTTATGTTAGGCTATTGCTTGAAATAGGGTTCGTGGGGAGTAGGTAACGAATAATTGCCGTGTCAATAGGATGGATGAAAGAAATAATAACGTGGATTGGGGGGAGTTGCGGTGGTAACCGATATCCGGGAAATACAGCGGTTTCTTGAAAAATGGCAGAAAATTTTACGTCTCCAGGACTGGGATATCAACATTCAGGTTGTGGAGCAGGAGTGGCGGAAAACCGGCGATATCAAAATTGACCGGGACGACAGGACTGCCATTCTGATGGTAAACATATTCAACCCCAAACAGACCAATCTGGAGGAGTTGGTGATCCATGAGCTGCTTCATTTGAAGCTGTGGGATATGGATCAAATGATCGAATCCCTTATAAACATGGCATATGGCGCGGATGATACCGATCTCAAAAGGGAATTTGCCTATACCCATTTTATGACGACCCTGGAATCCACTGTCAATGATCTGGCCAAAAGTTTTTTGTCGCAGGGCGGAGAGGATCTAGAAATCTCCTTTGGCCGGCTGGCAAAAGAGGTGGAGGCGGAGCTGGCGCCAAAGGATCATCGCGTCAGTTAACCTTATTGTCACAGCGGCTGTTTTGCCCAAAGCTCTTGGCAGTAACCTCAAAAGGGATGAGGAGCTGTTGCAATCGTTAATTTAAAATGGACGCCTCTTTTGCGGGCGTCCATTCTTATCGGGATAGAGGGTTTGGTAAATCTAGTTGGGGTATGCTATAATATAACATCAGCAATCTTTGGCTTAATTATCAAACCGTGGAGATGATAGGGATGGATTTTGGGTATATACGGGTGGCGGCTGCGGTTCCAGAGGTGCAGGTGGCCGATTGCGCTTACAATGTCCAGAAAATGTTGGAGCTGGCAAAGGATGGGGAGCAAAAAGAAGTTCAGGTTATGGTGTTTCCTGAGCTGTCTATCACTGCTTATACCTGTGGGGATTTGTTTTATAACACTGTGCTGCTGGACGCTGCGGAGGATGGGTTGAGCCAGCTGCTGCGGCAGACGGCGCAAAGCGGTATGACGGTCATTGCGGGCCTGCCTGTCCGGCTGGACAATCAGCTATTTAATTGCGGTGTCGTCATCCAAGGCGGGCGTATATTGGCGGCGGTTCCCAAATCCTATCTGCCCAATTATGGGGAATTTTATGAAAAGCGGTGGTTTTCCCCGGCCCATATGGCGGTCTCCCGTGTGGTGGAGTTGTGCGGTCAAAGGGATATTCCGTTTGGGCCCAATATCTTGCTCCGCTCGGGGCAGGTTTGTATTGGGGTAGAGATATGTCAAGATTTGTGGGTGCCGGTGCCCCCCAGCAGTTTCCATTGTATGCAGGGAGCCAACCTGATTTTCAATCTTTCGGCCAGCAATGAGATCATCGGCAAACACGAATACCGGCGGGAACTGATCCGGCAGCAATCTGCCCGGTGCGTTACAGGCTATATATATACCTCATCCGGAGTTGGGGAATCCACCACCGATTTGGTTTTTTCCGGCCACGCGGTGGTTGCTGAAAACGGTTCAGTATTAGCGGAGTCCCAGCGCTTTTCACAGCAGGGACAGTTGCTGGTGGGGGACATTGATATTTCCCTCTTGACGGCGGACCGGAAAAGGACCAGCGGGTTTATGGAGCTGCCTCTCCAGGGCTGGGGAAAACAAGAATACCGCGCTGTAGTATTTGACCTCAAGCCCTGCTCAACACAGGCGCAGATGAGAGCGTTTAACCCTCATCCCTTTGTACCTTCGGCGGGCGCCGACAGGGATCAGCGGTGCGAGGAAATCTTCACTATACAGTCCACAGGCCTGGCCAAACGGATGCGGCATACCGGACTTACAAAGGCCGTGATTGGCGTCTCCGGCGGCTTGGATTCTACCCTGGCCTTGTTGGTAACGGTGAGGGCCGCGGATGATTTGGGGGTTGGCAGGGATAGCGTGACCGGTGTCACCATGCCGGGCTTTGGCACCACCGGGCGCACCTACAACAATGCGGTGAACTTGATGAAGGCCTTGGGGGTCACTGTGATGGAAGTAGACATCAAGGCCGCCTGCCTCCAGCATTTTCAGGATATCGGGCATGATCCTGAGATTCATGACGTCACCTATGAAAATGCACAGGCCCGTGAGCGCACGCAAATTTTGATGGATATGGCCAATCAGCAAAACGCACTGGTGGTGGGTACGGGAGACTTGTCGGAATTGGCCTTGGGCTGGACCACCTACAACGGGGACCACATGTCCATGTATGGGGTCAATGGGGGTGTCCCCAAAACCCTGGTCCGCTACTTGGTGGAGTGGGCCGCCGGGCAATATGAGGGCGGCGATGTGGCTAAAATACTGAGGGATATTTTAGATACGCCGGTGAGCCCGGAGCTTTTGCCCACAGATGGGCAAAAGGTGGTGCAGGAAACGGAGAATATTGTGGGCCCCTATGAGCTTCATGATTTTTTCCTCTATTATTTGGTTCGCTTTGGATTCTCTCCAGGGAAGATTATATATATGGCGGAAAGGGCCTTTGCGGGACAGTATGACCGGGAAACCATTTTGCGCTGGCTGGAGTTGTTCCACAACCGCTTCTTTACCCAGCAGTTCAAGCGGTCCTGCTTGCCGGACGGCCCCAAAGTGGGCTCTATCAACCTTTCCCCCAGAGGGGATTGGAGGATGCCCAGCGACGCTTCCTGTGCGCTGTGGAGCGCGGAGCTTGAAGCGTTGAAACAGATGTGAAAAAAGCCGGCTGCCTGTCGGTATTAAATGTGCAGGGATGTTTAAAAGGAGCAGCGAAAGCTGCTCCTTTTAACGTGGAAATGCCTGCTAAGGCAGGTTTTGAAATGACCGGGAAAAGAGAATCGGTAGGGGCAGGTTCTCAATGGCGCGCTGTCAGAGGAAAATTTCCCCCTTTTTTTTAAGACGGCTCCAGGTACGAAATGAAAGTCAAATTTTCCTTCTCTCCAATATTTCCAATAAAAAAGATGACATCGTTTTCACGCCAAAAGCCAAGCAATCCTCTTCAATATCAAAGGTAGGCGTATGATTTGCAGCTTCTATGCCTTTTTCTAAATTGGCCGAACCCAAGAAGAAAAACAGTCCCGGAAGTTCGTTTTGAAAGCAGGCGAAATCATCCGTCCCATGCGGCGGTACTTCGTCTATAATAGGAATTGCATGATCGCCAATGAATTCTCTTAAAATCAACTCCGCCTCTTCACACTCCGTTTCATTGTTATATACGGGAGGGGTTGATTTAATATATTCGACAATATGAAAGCTGTGGTGGGATATGGGAACTTCCTGTTTACGATGCAAGCATGTGGACAGATTTTCTGCCCGCATGCTTAATGCATCCATATTGCCGTAAACCGCTGAATTAGCGGGCTGCTTTCATTTAGTTTGGATGAAAACCATTCTATCACGACGATGGTATCGCCGCCAAGGAAGCGTTATCTATTTGACTCCTCCAACAGCCGCTTTAGGCCAATAAAAGTTTCTTCCGATATAATGTGTTCCATGCGGCAGGCGTCATTTTCAGCGATTTCCGGGGAAACATGGAGGACCCGCAATAAAAATTCCTTTAGAATAGTATGGCGGTTCACCACAAATTTGGCGTGCTTCCGCCCCTTATCTGTAAGGGTGATGTTGCCGTAAAGCTCCTGGTTGACCATGCCCTGGCTTTTTAGGTTGGCGATGGCTTTATTGACGCTGGGACGGGTGACGCCTAAGCGGGTTGCCACATCCACCGACCGGACTTGTCCGTTGTCATCCTCCAACTGCAATATGGCCTCCAAATAGTCCTCTCCAGATTCCTTGATGGCGCTCATATTCAATGCCCCTTTCAATAAATTAAAGCAATACGCCTGCCCCACCACCCTCAAGGGTGACAGGGTAATGGGCCAGGCGTATGATAAAGGAGTTTCAAAGTGTTCCAAATAGTATTGGATTCTTATTAGCATTTTGCTTGTTAGATTAAACTAACAAAACCATTATATCAAAAATCAGATCATTGTCAACCCATATTCCTGCACTGTAATATATTTTTTTCCACCCATTCTATGAAATCATCTACAGAACCGGATGTGTTTGGGGCGACAACGATATCCGCAATGGTTTTGATTTCATCAGGGGCGTTTTCGACAAAAGCGCCGCAACCGGCCGCCTTTATCATGGAAATATCATTGTAAAAATCCCCCACCGCAAAAGTGTTTTTTATAGGTATATTTAAATATGAGGCTATCCATTCCAACGCGTTTCCTTTTGACGCCTCCTTGGAGACCAGTTCTAAAAAATAATGGGAGCTGCGGACATAATCGATATGCGGATATTCCTGCCTGTCCATATAATTATTTGCCAGCAGAATGTCTTCGGGTTCCCCCACAAACAGCACTTTATAGCATCCGTTTGGGATAGAGGTAAAATTCCTTTCGTCATAAGCCAAATGCTCATACTCCAAATGCTTGCGTGTCAGGTCGTTTATATTGCTGCAAGTGATGTGATCCTGAAAAACATACTCAATTGCCAGGGAGGGAAAATGTTCCATAAGTCCTGAAACCGCTTCCCAGGCCTGGGAAGGAAGGGGCAGAGAATGAAGAACCTCCCCCTTCTGAAAATCATAGCACAGCGCGCCGTTATACAGGATAGCGGGAGCGTTTATCCTGGTATCCGACAGGATGCGCTGAATAGATAGGGTGGATCTGCCGCTGGCCAAACCAAATAAGCCGCCCTGCTCCATAAAATACTCTACAGCAGCGCGGTTTTTAGTATGGATCTGTCCGGCATCATCTAAGAAGGTACCATCAACATCTGAATACAAAAGAAGATTTGAAAATTTGCCCATACAGTTCCTTTCCATTCCATTTTTTATTCCGTATTACCAACCCATATTTTAACTCATCAATAGCAAAGATGTTTAGAGTTCAAAATCTTCCTTTGAATATTGGTGTTCCGACAGTGACTTTTCATTGCTGGGAATGCGCTTGGTGGGGGCATAGGCAAAACGGCGGCATGCATAGTCCAAGGAGGTGACGCCCATTTTTTTGCATAGAATTTGGTCTTTGTCAGCGCTGCGCCGCCCATGGCGGCAACAAGAACATGCAGGCGTGATGTTTCGCCCAAAAAAAAGATATTTCGGCATCTTTGCACTTCCTCCGGCTAGATAGCATTTATATAACTAGTATAGCAAAACATATGGGAAATGACCAGGCCTTTGTAAAATCATCTCTTTTTCTCCACGGAGTACAGCAGCATTGCGGACAGAAAAAGCAGCATGGCACAAGCCTGGGGGCTGCCGGACAACCCCATTTGAAACCCTGCCGCATCTGCGGGGAGGCTGGCGCTGATGGTTTGAGCGGCAGGTGGAAATAGTCCGGCAAGTACGGTGAACAATATCAACGCAATCGCTCCGTGGAGAAGGCGGGTGAGGATGAAGGGCAATAGGGGGATTTTCACCATGGATGTGGCTGAAAGCAGTTGACAGAGGACGGAAAATCCTGTACAGGAGAGGAAGATGGAAGCCAGAGCATATCCGGAGGCGCCACCCACCTTCGCGGCGGACAAACAGCCTTGGGTTACCTCCAACAATCCGAGTATGGCGCTGGATACCACTTCTGGGGAGACGCCCAAAAAGCGGTGGGCCCAATTTCCTGCGGCAGCGGGTAAGCCGGAAAAGGTCAGCAGGGCGGTGATGGCTGAAAAGGCAACCACAAAGGCGCAGATTTTAAACAAGCTCTCGGCGGCGGCGGATACCGCGGTGACAAAGCTGTCCGCTAAGCCTTTGTTCTGAGATATGTGCCGGCTGCCGGATATAGCAGGTGAGGGATCTTTACCGGCATTGAGTCCATAAATAATGGATATAAGCAGTGTGGCCAATATTTGAGAGATAAAGAGCAGCAGACCCATGTGAAAGGAGCCAAACATCCCTTCTCCCACAGCCGTAATGGTAAAGGCGGGACCTGCGCCTACACAGTACATCATCATCCGCTTGCCCTGGGCGGGAGTGAGGCGCTTACCCCGGACAAGCCCGTTGATCATAACGGCGCCCGCGGGGAATCCACCGATCATGGAGAGCAGCAACACCGTACCTCCAAAGGATGGAAGGCGGAGTATTTTTCTGGAAAACCAGCCAAATGGTTTGGAAAGTATATCTACAATGCCGCTTTCTACTATAAAGTTACACAGGATCATAAAGGGGAATAGCGAGGGGATAATTACCGCTACGCAGGTATCCAGTCCAGAAGCAACCCCGGTCCGAACACTGGTGCCTGAGGAAAAAAACAGGATGATTGCGGCGAGGATTGCGAGTCCCAGTACATACCTGCCCCATCTATAATAATTTGATTTTGCCTCTGTCTCTGTCATTTTACTTCAGCCTCCCTACTCCATAAATATATGGACGAAATGTCAAAAATAGCCCAAGCAGATATAAATGGAATGTTCGAGAATATATATTATTGTAGAGAAATATAACGTCCAGACATGGCAATATGTATTACAGGAGCAACTAATTTCGTTGAGGAGTTGAAAGGATTTTCTTATTGCCGTGACGGAAAGCGGAAATGGAGTGGCGAAAGGCATGGCTAGAAGAAGCAGGCGTGCAGAAAATATAGAGGCTGAGGGTCCGGCAAATAAAAAGGGGAAGCTGGGCAAGGTGGCCGGCTTTTTGGATATGCCTCAGGGGACAATAGCGAAAAGCCAGATGGAGATCATAGGGAACAATGAGTTGATTGTCGATGGGGTACAGGGGGTTTTGGAATATGATGAGAGCTATATCCGGGTGAGCTTAGGCAAAATGTTGGCCAAAATCACCGGGCGTAATTTGACGCTAAAAGCTATGGGAGACGAATCAATTGTGGTAGATGGCTATATCCTCTCAATTGAATTTGAGTAAATTGGCGGTTACTCAAAGAATAACCTGGAGCAGGTTTAGAAATGATCGGGAAAAAATGAGTAAGGGATGTGGATTCTTAATCATGCGCCGTCAAAGCGGGATTCCTTTTTTTCTAAAACTGCTTTAATAACGAAGGAGAGAAATAGTGTTTATACTTAGCATTTTAAGGATAATCAGGGGATATGTAAGGTTTTCAGCCAAAGGGGTATTCGTGGAAAGGTTCCTCAACTTGGCGGCCCGGGCGCACATCCCCCTATGGGGGACAAAGAAAAAGGGTGAGACTATGCTCGCATACGCTTACCGCAAAGACTATGACCGTTTGCGAAAGCCGGCTGAAAATACCGGGACCCAGCTGGCCTTGGAGAAAGAATACGGCATCCCTATGCTCTTGTCGAGATACAAAAAACGTGCTGGACTGGCCATAGGCATATTTGTGTTCGCACTCTTTATTTTGGCGATGTCGCGTTTTATCTGGTCCATTGAGGTTGTAGGCAATGAATTGGTCTCTACAGAGGAGATTATAGAGCTTCTGGAGTTGGAGGGATTAAAAGTTGGCAGTTATACCAACCATATAAATGTAGACCGGGTGGAGCAGAACCTTTTAATTCAAATGGAAGACCTGTCTTGGGCCGGGATTACTATAGACGGAACAGACGCAATTGTGGAGGTGAGGGAGAGAACCCAGCCGCCTGAGTTGATAGACATAAACTCCCCCTGCAATATTATCGCCGCCAAATCCGGAGTCATTATTAAGCTGGAGGTGTATGATGGACAACCGGAGGTTGAAGAGGGTGATACCGTTATGGAAGGGGATATGATTGTCAACGCCTTCATCACCAATAAAAAGGGAAGCAGCACCCTCAACCATGCCAGGGCAACTGTCATTGCCCGGATTAATGAGAGCCATACCTTTGAAGTGCCCCTTCAAGAAGTGGTCAGGGAGTACACAGGGCAAACCCTTGAAAAAAAGTGGGTGGGATTCTTTGGACTGGAAGTGCCCCTGTCATTTCAGGAGGTGGGGTACCAAGCCTACGAGGAGAAGACGGATTCAAAGCCTCTGCGCATCTTTGGCATGAGCATGCCCTTTACAGTGGTTGACCGCTCATACGCGGAATACAAGGAAATTACCGTCACCTACAATGAGGTGGAGGCGGAAGCAAGAGCCATTGCTTTGATGGAGGAATTTGAAAAGGATAATTTGGCTGGCTGTGAGATTGTTTCAAAGGATGCCTCAGGACGAATAGAAAATGGAGTGTACATTTATGTCGTGGATTTCACCTATGACGAGGATATCGGGGTGGAGCAGGCTGTTCTAACAGAACAAACAGAATAACTTGCTCATGGCTCTGAAAACGTTAGGGAAGTTGAGCGGGGATAACAACTTCTGTAATTTTACTTTGTAGATTTTTTAAAATTCCTGTGTAAGCTCATACGTTTAAACAAGAAAATTGAGAAAAACATCAATAAAAAAGGTTACAATTTGGATAACATTTTAGAAAGAGGTGTGATATAATAAGAATAAAAATAGAAGGATGCCATTTGTTCCGGTCCTTTCCCAAAAAAACCTTTGGTCTTTTGAAGGAAGGAAATAAGAGACAATAACAAAAGCCGGAGGTAGTATAATAACAGCCTATGATAGAACAAATTATAGATATTGATAGAGTAGACCACACCATAGCCCTGTTTGGCAATTTGGACCACAATATCCGCCTCTTGGAAAAGGAGTACGGCGTGGCAGTGGTAAACAGGGGAAACGATATTAAGGTGAGCGGTGAAGCGGAGCATGTGATGTCGGCCTCCCGGGCCATTGAGGCTATGGTCGCTATGCTGGCGGCGGGGGAAGCGCTGGATGAACAAAACATCCACTACATCTTTAGCCTGGTCGCTGAGGGCAATGAAAAAAAGATATCCAGCCTGGCCGACGATGTGGCCTGTGTCACCGCCAAGGGCAAGCAGGTTAAGGGCAAAACCTTGGGCCAGAAGAACTATATCGAATTGATGAGGGCCAATACCATCACCTTCAGCATTGGCCCTGCCGGAACAGGCAAAACTTATTTGGCGGTGGCGATGGCGGTCCGGGCCTTCCGCAACCACGATGTCAACCGGATTATTCTCACCCGTCCGGCAGTGGAAGCGGGGGAAAAGCTGGGCTTTCTTCCCGGAGACTTACAGAATAAGGTGGACCCTTATTTGCGGCCTTTGTATGACGCGCTCTTTGAGATGCTGGGGGCCGAGAATTTCCAGAAATACCAGGAACGGGGCAATATTGAGGTGGCCCCTTTGGCCTATATGAGGGGTAGGACTTTGGATGACTCCTTTATCATATTGGATGAGGCGCAAAATACTACCTCCGAACAGATGAAAATGTTTTTGACGCGTCTTGGCGCCAATTCCAAGGCGGTGGTCACTGGGGATGTGACCCAAATTGATTTGATGGACGGCCGGAAATCAGGACTGGTAGAAGTGGTGAGAATCCTGAAAAATATTGAGGATATCGGGATTATCCGGCTGACTCAAAAGGATGTCGTCCGGCATGTACTGGTACAAAGGATCATCAACGCCTATGAAAAGTATTACGGAAGAAGCTAATGCAATATAAAAGCTGGCTTTTCTATAGCATGTTCTAGAAGAAGTAAAGGGATGAAGTAAATGGATAGGACAGAACGTATAAAAGTGGTGATTTCCAACAAACAGAAGAAGGTGAAGGTGCCCAGTGGTCTGCGCTTGCTGATCCGCCGCTGTTGCCATGCGGTGTTGGTAAATGAGAAGTATAGCGGGGATTATGAGGTCAGCGTCAGCTTTATTGATAATGAGCAAATCAAGGCGCTTAACAGTACCTACCGGGAAAAGGATATGGACACCGATGTACTCTCTTTTCCCTTGGGGCAGGACGGCAAATATGACACCAATCCTGAGACCGGGTCAAAGATGCTTGGAGATATTGCCATTTCCTTGGAGAAGGCGGTGTACCAGGCCGAGCTTTACGGACATACCCTGCAACGGGAGGTCGCTTTTCTAACAGTTCACTCTATGCTCCACTTGTTGGGCTATGACCACGAAGCCGAAGGTATTGAGGCTCTCCGGATGCGGGAAAAGGAGGAGCAGGTGCTGACCAGCTTGGGGCTTTCCGCTACCGACAGCTACATTATCAATGAGGGATAAACAGGAGGAGCGGGATCGAGAACCCAACCCGTGCCAAAGCCTGGCCCCATATGGAAAAAAGGCTACCCGGGGACCCAGAGGATTGATTAACAGCTTCCGGTTTGCCGGCAGGGGCTTTTTGTACTGTGTCAAAAATGAGCGGAATATGCGCATCCATTTGACAGCGGTGTTTTATGTCCTGTTATTCTCCACCTTTTATGATTTTGAGCCAGGACAGTACGCTGTGCTGTTGCTGGTTTTTGGCTTGGCATTGGTTGCGGAGATGGTCAACACGGCGATTGAGGTTCTCTGCGATATGCTTTCTCCAAAATATTCAGAGGCGGCCCGCATTGCCAAGGATGTTGCTGCGGGTGCCGTTTTTGTGTCCGCTGTAGTGGCGGTGGCGGTGGCGATGATATACTTCTTTGACATGGAGGTCTTGCGGCGGATATGGAATTATTTTTTGGGACATGCTGTCGCTGCCGTGATGTTACTATTGTCCTTCATATTCGCCTTCTTCTTCATACGTGCAAAAAAGTAAATGATGTGATCAAAGGCCCAAAATTTATGTCAGTGTAAGAAAGTGAATAATTTATGAATCCAAAGATCATATTGCTTAACGGAGCGTCGAGCAGTGGTAAATCTACGCTTTCAATCCCTTTGCAAAAAATTCTGGAAGTGTCAACAGGTGAAAGGTACGGCATTGTCTCACTTGATGATTATCTCGTTATGTCAGTAAATAAGGAGATATATGAAGATGATGTGTTCGACGTATCCCCTGCACTGTGCAAAGCGGCAGTGGATATGGCAAACGCTCAGATAAACGTCATTATCGACCATGTAATTACCAGCAAACGTGTCTTCCTTCAGCTTGCGGAAGCCTTGGAAGCTTGTGATGTATACATGATTCATATAACGTGTCCCTTACATGAACTAAGGCGACGCGAACAACAAAGAGGGAATAGATTCAAAACCATGGCGGAAGCGTCCCTACAATATCTGTTTCCTACGAAAACCTATGATTTATCCATAGATACTTTCCAGCTTTCCACAGATGAATGTGCGCAACAAATCAAAACAGCTTTATTAAACAAACCCAAAGCAGTGCAGACAGTTCGTTATATTGCTGAAAATGATCTGATTGAAAATTGAAGATCGAATAATTGCATTGTCTTAAATATTCTGTATTAGGAAGAAATAGTGGACAAAATTAAAGTGTTTACTATATTAACATTGATTCACATAAAT